>Ga0208162_1000028_pt1 | contig 64010 bp, 81 predicted proteins | sample CB_VirMetaG_4_FD_184539 | JGI IMG/M metagenome (GOLD analysis project Ga0208162, IMG submission 184539) | Freshwater to marine saline gradient viral communities from Chesapeake Bay - CB_1508_1M Viral MetaG (SPAdes) (version 4) | ecosystem: Environmental > Aquatic > Marine > Coastal | place: USA... | reverse complement strand
GCTAAAGGTAAATATAAAAGATCATCAAAGACTAATGTAAAAGGCGCTCGTAAAAAAGGCGCTACATTACGTGACTGGTTTGAAAAAGAAGACTGGAGAAGAGTTGATGATCCATCAAAAAAATGCGGAGAATAATATGACTTGGTTAAAAAGAATAAAAGAATCATCATCAATAGAATCACCGTTACATAAAAACGAGCCAAGAAAAACTACTAAGGGTAAAGGTAGAAATTTTAGAACTACTAAAGAAGGCGCTGGTATGACAGAAAAAGGCGTTAAAGAATATAGAAAGAAAAACCCTGGTAGTAAACTTAAAACAGCTGTAACAGGTAAAGTAAAACCTGGCAGCAAAGATGCTAAAAGAAGAAAATCATTCTGCGCTAGATCCAAAGGTTGGACAGGCGAAAGAGGTAAAGCAGCGCGTAGACGCTGGAAATGTTAAAATAAAAAATTATGCCATCACCAATTAGAAATCATCACGATAAAAAAAATATATTGCAAGACGATGGGTCTTCAATAAAAGTATCATCAAGCGATCTACAAAAAAGAGGAGTAGATGCTATTAAAAGTCAAATGTTACAAAACAATCCTCCTGGTAGTAAAGGTAGAAGAGCTGTTTATGACAAACTTGACTGGAAATATGATAATACAATACCAAAAACTTTTTCAGAAAAAGTTAGTGACTTTACTAGTGATGCTAAAAAGTTTGTTAATAAAAACAAATTTAAAATCGCAGATGTTGCGACAGGTGGATTACTTGGCATTGGTAAAAGCATAATAGATAAACTCAAACAATAACAACAACAATAACAAAAACAAAACCAAAATGGGAAATTATTCAGGAAATCATCCGAGATATTCTTCGGGTCAAAAATATGATGCTAGAGAAGCTTACAATAAAGACCTTACTGCTAAAGCTAGACTGCATTATTTAGAAAATAGTGAACACGACAAGCACTCTCATCCAGCAAAAAAGCACTGTGTTGCTAAAATGTACGGAGAGCCAGCTGCTAAAATGTATGGAGATCCAGCACCTAAAGTAGCTGTAAAAGACATGCCAGACGCTCAAAGAAAAGCTGTAATGGCTAGCAAAGCTGAAGCTGCTGCTAAAATGGAGCATGCTCCTAAAAACTTAGGCTTTATAAAAGCTGAAACATTAAAGAAAGATCCAAATGCAAAAACAATGGTAGTAGACGGTGAAACAATGCCTATAAAAAATTTAGCTGATTCAGACGATATTAAAGATATGTCTGGAGCTTATAATGCTATGGGTGATGCAAACGATCCAGCTATGATGAAAGGAGATCCTATCATGCTTAAAAAGATTCATGCATTAAAAATGAAAGTTGATAAAGGACTTAAATTTGGATTAAAAGGATAACAGTAGGGAACTGTAAAACCCAAGTCAAACAAATTCATTAACAAAAACAAAAACAAAAACAAAATGGCAAAATTCATTAAATTTAATATTGTTGACACTAGCACACCTGCAAATCAAAAAGCTCACTTACTAGATGTTGACAATATCGGGGACATTTCTTACGATGGAACAAACAAAGTAAGTATTGTATTAAGATCACCAGCTGGTGGAAATTCAGCTGCTGCAGGTATTGCTGGAAGAGTTGTAGAAATAGAAGTATCTAAAGCTAAAGGTGCACTAACTAATCCAACAATCACTAATGGTTCAGCTGCTCCTGATCAAGCTATTGTAAAAGCTATGACTGCTAATCCAGGTGGTGTTGCTGCTACAGCTCAATTAGGTAAAGACGAGTCTGCTAGTCCAGCACAAATGTACTGGCACTCATGGTCTGTTATAACTGATACAACTGTATAAAAACTAACCATCAATTAAATATATCCTCGCGGCTTAACTGTCGCGGGGTTTATTTATAAAAAAACTAATATATGGGTTCACCAATAAAACACTGTTGGAGTTCTTTAATGCATAGTCCTGAGTGGAACAAAGCAAGAAAAAGATCTGGCGCTGGAACTGGAAATGACGCTTCTTTAAAAGCAGCTAAAAGTAAAAGAACTTCTCCTTTAAAAATGGGTTTTAAAATGAAAGGATCACCATATAATGAAGAAAATTCCAATACACCTATAATGCACGTAGATATGGGTGATGATACTTTAGGTATGGCTACTAACAATGGTAGTATACTTATAAATAAAGACATTAAAGATCCAAAACAAAAGCAAGATGTCATAGATCATGAAATGGTGCATATTAAACAAATAAAAGATGGTAGGCTAAGTTATGATGACGACAATGTTTATTGGGAAGGTAAAACATATTCAAGAGACGATATGAATGAAGGTGCAAAAAATTTACCTTGGGAAAAAGAAGCTTATCAAAAAACTAAAAATTCTTAATTATGGGGCTTAAAAAAAATTATTTCGGAAAACTAAGAAGTTCTAGTCCTGTTAAAATGCATGAAGGCAAACCTCATAGCAAAAAAGATGGTCAACAAATAGTTGATGATTTAGTTTATACTACACAAAGCGATTCTGGTATGTCAGATGCGGAATATGCTAAATACTTTGGAGAAGGTTCGATACATAGACCAAATCTTGATGAAGTAGTAGTAAGATCAGATGTAGATTATAATCAATATCCTTTATTTGATGAACTTTCTGATCAACAAAAAGAATATTTTAACGACTCAGGGGCAATTGGTAGAGGTGTTAGAAGAAGAGCTCAAACTAGAGAAGGTTTAGCAGGTGATGCTATGGATATGGTAACAGGTATATTAGCAGAACAGCCTGCATCCATGGTAATGACAACACTTCAAGCTCCTCAATCACTTGCGGTTGAAGGTATAGAAGCTTTGAGAGGAAATCCTTATAATTTTGCAAACGCTCTTACACCTGGATCACAAAGACTACCATCTGAAACAATAGGTTTTGAAGATAAACCTGGATGGGATTTAGGAGGTTCTTTAAATACAGCTATGGATATAGTAGCAGATCCAGCCAATTTACTCTTTGGAGCTGGATTATTAACTAAAGGTGCAAAAGGAGCTAAATTAGCAAAAGGACTAGCAAACAAATCAGATGATTTAGTTTATAGTTTGGCTGCAAAAGGAGACGAAGCTGCTAGTGCGGCTAGTAAATTACCAGAATCACCAGGTATATTTGGAAGATTTAATCCAAAAACTAGAGAATCTATGTATAATACTCTTGAAGATTTAAGTAAAAACGCTGAGGTTAGTAAATTTGAAAGATTAAAAACAATGGAGCGATTAAATACACCTGAAGGTCAAAAAAGATTATATGATCAAGAGTTAGGTTATTTACAGGGTGAAATGGAAAAATTAAGAAAAACAATGCAAATCCCTGAAGCACACGCCCATCCATTTATAAGAAAACAAACACCTGGTAATGAATTTTTAGAAATTGAACAAAACTTTTTAGGCGGTCTTGGCACAAAAACAAAAAAACTATTTGATGCTGACTTAGCTGAACAAGCGCAAAAAAATGTTAATTTTAGAATTCAAGAAATGTCTAAACCTAATTTAAATGAAAGGGCAGCTGAGGCTATAAAAGGAGGGAAATTAAATTACAGTGAAGCAAAAGACATATTATATAATTCTGTTCCTAGAGAATATTTAGATTCCAATGCTACTTTTGGTGGTTTTAAAAAAACTAATGATGTTGATAGATTTTCATTACAAGGCGTTCAAAATGCCTCTCAATTAAATAAAGGTAATTTTATTTTAGGAGATAAAAATATAGCTAAACCAAAAACAATCTATGCTCACGAACAGCAACACGGTTTTCAAGTTGGTAGAACAACGCCTCTTGACAGAGAGTTATCTAGTGCTATTAAACCTAGCAAAGAGGTTTTAGATTATAACAAAAAATATGATGATCTGCTATCTGCAAGAGATAATCTAAATGTTCATAGCGATGATTTTGCTAAAAATCACAAAGCAGCAGACTCACGATTTCAAGATCATTTAGCAAATCAACCAGCATCAGACATAGATTACGATTATTTTAAATATGGAGGAAGTGGAAATATGGAGCCTAGGGCTTTTGCGGGAGAATTAAGACAATCTTTGCTTGATCAAGGTTTTATAAAAAATCCTTATGATAAAATAACTCCACAGATTTTATCTAAAGCTAAAAATTATTTTGATAAAAATCCAGTAACTCAAGCCGTGTTAAAAAGCGATGGTAAAGATGTAAATGTAAGTGGTACTAGAATTTTTGATTTTATGGATAAATCTAAAAGTAATTTTTCTTCTTTAGCTAAATCAATGAATAAATTACCAGCTGTTACAGGTGGTTTATTTGGTAGTAAAATGGTTTTTAGTGGAGATAAAAAGAAGTAAATCGTAATTAATTAAAATAACATGTAACTATTTATATATAGATTATATATAAATAATTAAATTAAATGTTATGTTAAAAAATTTAAAATTAGACTTTACTAATATGCTCTACGGGCTCGGAGCTGCAGTCGTTATTTTAGGAGCTCTTGCTAAAATTCAACACTGGCCATATGGCTCATTATTATTAACAATAGGTATGATAACAGAAGCTATTGTTTTTGCTTATTCTGCATTCGAGACAACTAAAGATACAAACGATAACTCGCGTGTAATTTATGAACCTTATGACACTAGTGAAATAGTTAAAGCTCAAAAAGAATACGCTAATAAAATACAGAAAGCTGTTGAGAATATTAATTTAATAAATAAATCACACGCTGCTCATTTAAAACTTAGTAAGTCGTCTGTAAAAGCTTACGAAGATATAAATAAAAATTCTGTATCTTTAGCAAAAAATACATTCGATATAAATAAAATTTATCAATCAATACTAAAGGTAATTAAAAAATAATGCCAGATAATAAAAAGAAGTTTAAAGATACAAAAGTCGGTCAGTTTTTATTAGGAACTGCGCCTAAGCTAGTTGATGGTATATCTGATGTTTTACCAGATCAAGGCTTATTAGGTGTAGTTAAAAACTTAATAAAAAAAGAAGATCCTGTAATTTTACCACCAGAAGATAAAGAAAAAGCTTTAAAGTTATTAGAGCAAGACATGGTAGAAATGCAAGAAATATCTAAGCGTTGGGATAGTGATATGAAATCAGATTCATGGTTGTCTAAAAACACACGCCCTATGACTCTTATATTTTTAACTATATCTTTAATAATTTTAATAGTTCTTGAAAGCTCTAATATACAGTTTGATGTTGATGGCGGTTGGGTTGATCTATTAAAATCTCTTTTAATTACAGTTTACGTGGCTTATTTTGGTTCACGAGGTGCAGAAAAATTTAAAACAATAAGTAAAAAATAAAAAAAATGTCAAAATTTATAACTAATGATGGTATTGTAGGTAAAGCAATGCCTTTAACGGGTTTAGTAGGAGCCCCAAATCCTTTACCAGCTTGGGTTTTTGAAAACCAAACCGGAACATTAGGAACTTTTTTAAATAGTTCTGTACTTTACGTTGGTGTAAGCGGTGATGTTAGTGTTATATTACCTGGTACTAATTTAAGTTCTGTAAAAGCTCTTTCAATCACAAATGGAGGCAGTGGTTACAGTAATGGTACAGGTGTTGCAACAACAACATCTGGTGATGGATTAGGTTTAACTGTAAACACAACAGTAACTTCTAACGTAATAACTGCTGTAGCAATAAACGCTGCAGGATCAGGTTACAATGTAAATGATATTGTAACAGTAAGTGGTGGCGGTGGAAATGCTACTCTACAAATTACAGCCGTAAACGATGGTGTTCCTGTAGCTGCACAAGCTATAACTTTTAAAAACGTTCCAGCTGGTAGCATACTACCCGTGGCTGTTGACTATGTTACTGCTCTAAACACTGTTGGAGCTGGTGACATAATTGTATGTAAATAATAAAAAAATATATTAATCAAATTTAATTAAATCATGGCGAAAGCAAAAAAAATAAAAAAAGAAGAATTAGAACTTGTTAATGAACAACAAAATAAGTTAAATGAATTGTTGAAACATTTAGGTATTTTAGATGTTGAAAAAATAAATACGCATAGCGTTATTAAAAAATTAAGCGATGAAATACAAGAAACTAAAGAACAGTTAGAAAAAACTTATGGTTCTGTTAACATAGATTTACAAACTGGTAAAATATCTGAAATTACTAAACAAGATGTTGAGTAATATTAGAAAAATAAGCATTGGATCTGATTATAAAAACGACGCAATGCATTATTCAGTAGGACAACAAGTTTACGGTGGTCACGAAATATCACATATACTTCTTGACGAAAACGATAATTCCTATAATATTCACATAAAGAAAAACAACGAGGTATTGCCATGGAAGAAGTTTAATTCTAACATGGCTATATCAGTTGAGTACGATTTAGAGTATTAATGAAAAGTCTATATGATTTTATAGTAAAACCATTTGGTAAAGAATATTCTAATAGCATAAAAGTAGATGATAAAGAATTAGTATTAAATACTAAGGTTGAAAACTGGAAGTTTGTTAATAGAATAGCCGAGGTTATAGAAACACCTAAAGCTTTTAAAACACCTATAAAAAAAGGTGATTTAATAATAGTACATCAAAATGTGTTTAGAACATTTTACGGTATGAAAGGTGTTAAGAAAAAAAGCAGATCATATTTTAAAAATGATTTGTATTTTTGTAGCTTAGATCAAATATATCTTTATAAAAACAATAATGGTTATCACTCGTTTGGTGATAGATGTTTTGTTAAACCGATAATAAATAAAGATAAATTAAGCAACAAAAAAGAACAAGCCCTTATAGGTATACTAAAATATAGTAATAACTCATTAGAAGCGCTTAATATTAATCCTGGTGATGTTGTGGGTTTTACACCTAACAGCGAATGGGATTTTATTATTGAAAATGAAAGAGTTTATTGTATGAAATCAAATGATATTGTAATTAAATATGAGCACAAAGGAAACGAAGAAGAATATAATCCAAGCTGGGCGCGTAGCTGTTGAAGAGCTTATAAAGGTGGCTAAAGAACCTATTGTAGATTCAGACGATGATATATCTGCAGACAGACTTAAAAATGCTGCAGCAACAAAAAAATTAGCAATATTTGATGCTTTTGAAATATTACAACGTTTACAAGAAGAAGAGGATATGTTAAACGAAAAACCAAAAGAAGTTAAAAAAGAAAGAACTTTTGCTGGTTTTGCTGAAGGTAGATCTAAAAATGTATAAACAAACTTTATATAAAATACTAGAAGATCATATTCCAAGTAAAGTTTTAAAAAGAAATAACAAAAGCAATAGTTGGGAATATGGTTATAACGAAGAACACGATGTTGTAGTTATAAGTAAAACTGGTAAAATAGGTCAAGTGTATGAGATACAAAACCTAAAAATAGCTTTACCAAAAAAAGAAAATATATATAAGTTTGATAACAATAAGTGGACACAATTTGAATATCCAAAAGAATTAGATAGAATTAAATCTACTTTTGATTGGAAACAATATCCACTAGATTTTAAAGAAAAGTGGTATGATTACATCGATAATGAGTTTACCCGTAGGGAGAAAGGTTTTTGGTTTTATAACAAAGACATTCCTACTTATATTACTGGTACTCATTACATGTACTTGCAGTGGAGTAAGATTGATGTCGGGGCACCAGACTTTCGGGAGTCAAATAGATTATTCTTCATTTTCTGGGAAGCTTGTAAAGCCGATGATAGATGTTACGGACTGTGCTACCTTAAGAACAGACGTTCTGGGTTTTCCTTTATGGCGTCAGGAGAGGTGGTTAACTTGGCAACCATATCATCTGACTCTAGATATGGTATATTATCAAAGTCCGGTCCTGATGCTAAAAAGATGTTCACAGACAAGGTGGTACCCATATCGGTTAATTACCCCTTCTTTTTCAAGCCGACCCAGGACGGTATGGACCGCCCAAAGACCGAGCTTGCCTACCGTGTACCAGCCTCAAAGTTCACCCGTAGAAAGCTCACCGCTGCCTACGACGAAACCGAGGACGAATTACAGGGATTGGACACCACAATCGACTGGAAGAATACAGGTGACAACTCCTACGATGGGGAGAAACTTAAACTCCTCGTCCATGATGAAAGCGGTAAATGGGAGAAGCCGAACAACATCCTCAACAACTGGAGGGTTACAAAAACCACGCTAAGATTAGGTGGTAGAATTATAGGTAAGTGTATGATGGGATCAACCAGTAATGCACTTGACAAAGGTGGTAATAACTTTAAAAAACTATATTATGATTCGAACGTCAAAGAAAGAAACGCCAATGGAGAGACTCGCTCAGGATTATATTCTTTGTTCATACCTATGGAATGGAACTACGAAGGATACATTGATTCTTATGGCTTACCTGTCTTCGAAACTCCAATCGAAAATACAGAGGGTCCGCACGGAAGAAAAATAAAAATAGGTGTACTAGAATATTGGCAAAACGAAGTTGATGGTTTAAAAAAAGATCAAGAAGGTTTAAATGAATTTTATAGACAGTTTCCAAGAACAGAACAACATGCGTTTAGAGACGAAGCTAAACAATCTTTATTTAACTTAACTAAAATATACGAACAAATAGATTATAACGAAGATTTTAGAACAAACACTTTTGTTACAAAAGGATCGTTTCAATGGCAAAATGGTGTTAAAGATACTAAGGTTTTATTTGTTCCTAATGATTCAGGTAGATTTAGTGTAACTTGGGTTCCACCTTTAAATTTACAAAATCGTGTAATAATTAAAAATGGATTAAAATACCCAGGAAATGAACATTGTGGCTCTTTTGGTTGTGATCCATATGACATATCAGGTACTGTTGACGCGCGTGGTTCTAAAGGATCACTTCACGGATTAACAAAGTTTTCAATGGAAGATGTGCCTAATAGTATGTTTTTTTTAGAATACATAGCAAGACCACAGACTGCTGAGATATTTTTCGAAGATGTTCTTATGGCTTGTGTGTTTTATGGAATGCCTATATTAGCAGAAAATAATAAACCTAGACTTTTATATCATTTTAAAAGAAGAGGTTATAGAGGTTATTCTATGAATAGACCAGATAAAGTATATATGAAATTATCTGTAACAGAAAAAGAAATAGGTGGAATACCTAATTCAAGTCAAGATATAAAACAAGCTCACGCGGCTGCTATAGAATCCTATATTGAAAATTATGTAGGTAAATTAGACGAAGGTTATGGAAACGTATATTTTCAAAAAACTTTAGAAGATTGGTCTAGATTTGATATAAATGATAGAACAAAACACGATGCTTCTATTAGTTCAGGTTTAGCAATAATGGCTTGTAATAAAAATCTTTACACGCCAGTTTTTAAAAGAAAATTAGAAGTTAAAAACCTTGGTTTTAAAAAATATGACAATAAAGGATTTAGTTCAAAAATAATAAGATAAATGATTTACACTAATTACGCAGGTTCGTTTCCTAGTCAGGTAGTATCTGATGAAGAAAAGCAAAGTTATGATTATGGTTACGCCGTAGGACGAGCTATTGAAGGAGAGTGGTTTTCTGGAGATAGAGGGGGTTTAGGTAATAGATACCAGAATAGCTGGTTAAATTTTCATAGATTAAGACTTTACGCAAGAGGTGAACAACCTGTACAAAAATACAAAGATGAATTAGCTGTCAATGGCGATTTATCTTATTTAAATTTAGACTGGAAACCAGTACCTATTATACCTAAGTTTGTAGATATAATAGTTAATGGTATGTCTCAAAAAATATTTGACATTAAAGCTTTTGCTCAAGATCCTGAATCTTTAAAGCAAAGAACAAAGTATGCAGATGCGATAATGCGAGACATGTATGCTAAAGAAATTATTGAAGCAACTAATCAAGCTACTGGTATGAATTTTTTCAATACCAATGATCCTAATAATATACCAGAATCTCAGCAAGAATTAGATCTTCATATGCAATTAAGCTATAAACAATCAATTGAAATAGCTGAAGAAGAGGCTATAGAGAATGTTTTATCTTATAACAAATACGAATTAATAAAGAAAAGATTAATACAAGATTTAACTATAATAGGTATAGCTGCTGTTAAAACAGATTTTAATTTAGCTAACGGTGTTACTGTTAATTATGTTGACCCTGCTAATTTAGTTTATTCATACACGGAAGATCCTAACTTTGATGATATATATTATGCTGGAGAAGTTAAATCAATAAGTTTAGTTGAGCTTAAAAAACAATTTCCTGGTTTAACAGATGAAGAACTTAAAAAAATAGAAAAATTTCCAGGTGACGCAAATTATACTAGGAATTTCTATGCACAACAAGATTCATATAATCAAGTTCAAGTTTTATATTTTGAATATAAAACATACAGCAATCAAGTATTTAAAATAAAACAAACAGATCAAGGTTTAGAAAAAGCTTTAGAAAAACCAGATACTTTTAATCCTCAACCAAATGATAATTTTGAAAGAGTAGGTAGAAGTATAGAAGTTTTATATACAGGAGCAAAAATACTTGGTCATGAAATGATGTTAGATTGGAGGTTATCTGAAAATATGACTAGACCTAATTCTAATTTAACAAAAGTTAATATGAATTACTCTATATGTGCACCACGTATGTACAAAGGCGCTATTGAGTCTACAGTTAGCAGAATAACAGGTTTTGCTGATATGATACAATTAACACATTTGAAGTTACAACAAGTATTATCACGCATGGTTCCTGATGGTGTTTTTGTTGATGTAGATGGTTTAGCTGAAGTTGATTTAGGTAATGGAACAAATTATAATGCGTCTGAAGCGTTAAACATGTATTTTCAAACAGGTTCTATTGTTGGTAGATCTATGACGCAAGATGGCGATTTAAATAGAGGTAAAGTACCTATTCAAGAGCTTCAAACAAGCAATGGAGGTGCTAAAATACAAAGCCTAATTCAAACTTACCAGTATTATTTACAAATGATACGTGATGTAACCGGTTTAAATGAAGCAAGCGACGCTAGCACACCTAGTAAAGATGCGTTAGTAGGTTTACAAAAATTAGCTGCTGCTAATTCAAATACTGCATTAAGACATATTATGCAAGGTGGTTTATATTTAACATTAAGATCTTGTGAAAATATAGCTCTTAGAATAGCAGACGCGTTAAATTACCCTTTAACAAGAGCTGCTTTAATAGATTCTATATCTTCATATAACACAGGAACTTTAGAAGAATTACAAGAAAAAAATCTTCAAGATTTTGGTATATTCTTAGAATTAGAACCAGATGAAGAGGCTAAAGCTCAATTAGAGCAAAATATACAAATAGCTTTGCAGTCAGGTGGTATAGACTTAGACGATGCTATAGATATTAGACAAGTTAAAAACATAAAACTAGCAAATGCTTTATTAAAACAGAAACGTAAAGAAAAAGCTAAAAAAGATCAAGAAAACCAAAGAGCTAATATACAAGCTCAAGCTCAAGCAAACGCACAAGCTTCTGAAGCTGCTATAACAGCAGAAATGCAAAAACAACAAGCTTTAGCAGAAACTGAAATACAAATTGAAACCTCTAAAATGCAATTAGAAATAAAGAAAATGTTACAAGAGGCAGAAATAAAGAAAGGTTTGATGGCTGAGGAATTTCAATACAATATGCAGTTAGCAAAAATAAAAGCTGACGCAGAGACTCAAAAAGAACAAGAAATAGAGAATAGAAAAGACAATAGAATAAAAATGCAAGGTTCTCAAGAGTCAAAACTAATAGATCAAAGAAAAAATAATACATTACCTCAAGATTTTGAATCCGCTGGATTTGATAATTTAGGTGGTTTCGGGTTAGAACAATTTGACCCTAGATAAAAAAAATTGTAAATTTTTAATTATATTATATTATGTCAGAAAAAAACAATGAACCTGTAAAACAGGAAGGAGATTTTAAAATTAAATCTAAAAAAAGAGTTCCTAAAAAACTTACAACACCAGAAGAAACAATTAAAATGGATATGGCTTCTGCTAAAAAAGAGGAACCTGCAAAAATAGATTTATCAAAAACAAAAGAAAAACAAGATGCCGTTCAAAAGCAAGAAACAGAGAGCAGCGTGTTACGCGAAGAAGGATCCGAGGTGGGATTGCAAAAAGTGGGACAAACACACGAAGAGCCCGCTGAGACTGTTATTAAAGAAATACCAGTAGAAGAAAAGAAAGAAGAAAAAGAAATAAAAAAACAAGTTGAAGAAGCTATAAGAGATGAAAAAGTTTTAGGTAAACCATTACCTGAAAATATTGAAAAGCTTGTTAATTTTATGGAAGAAACTGGTGGAACGGTTCAAGATTATGTAAGACTAAGTGCTGATTACACTAAAGTAGATGACACTAGCTTACTAAGAGAATATTATAAAAATACTCGTCCACATTTAGATTATGAAGAAGTTAATTTTTTATTAGAAGATAACTTTAAATATGACGAAGAAGTAGACGACGAAAGAGATGTTAGAAAGAAAAAACTAGCATATAAAGAAGAAATTGGAAAAGCTAAAAGCTTTTTAGAAGATCTTAAAAGTAAATATTACGATGAAATCAAGTTGAAATCAAACGTAAATAAAGATCAACAAAAAGCAATTGACTTTTTTAATAGATACAATGAGGAACAAAAAGTGTTATCCAAACAACGAGAAGATTTTGAACGTGTAACAAGAAGTACTTTTAATGATAAATTCGAAGGTTTTGATTTTGATTTAGGAGAAAAAAAATTTAGATACGGTATTAAAAATCCAAACGAAGTGGTTGACAATCAACTAGACATTACTAATTTTGTTAAGACGTTCTTAAATGAAAAAGGTGTACTAGAAGATGCAAAAGGTTATCACAAAGCCATGTATGCTGCAAGAAATGCAGATACAATAGCTAAACATTTTTACGAACAAGGCAAAGCCGACGCTGTAAAAGACGTTGTTGCTAAGTCTAAAAACATAACTACAGAACCTAGAAAAGAAGGTAATGCTGGAAGTGTTTTTGTTAATGGTCTAAAAGTAAGGGCTATAAGTGGTGCTGATTCTTCTAAATTAAAGATAAAAACAAAAAAATTTAACTAATTAAAAATTAAAGATTATGGCTTTAACACCACAATTTGGGTCAATTGTCCCATCTCAAAAGCAAGAAGTCTTAAATAGCAATTATCTACAGTGGACTGACAAAGCTGCTGCTGATTTTGTAGATTTCGCGCAACAATACCTACCTGAGGTATACGAACAAGAAGTAGAGCGTTATGGAAACAGAACGTTAGGCGGATTTTTACGTATGGTAGGGGCTGAAATGCCTATGACCTCTGATCAAGTAATTTGGTCTGAGCAAAACAGACTACATATAGCTTATACTGGTCTTACACCTGCTTACGGTGCAAGTAATGTTATCAATTTTACAGGTACAGCTGCTGATGTAACTAACGTTATATCTGTAGGAGCTACTATCGTAGTTTTAGATGACAATGGAGTAGAAGCAAAATGTTATGTTAGCGCTACTGTTCCTGGTGGAGCTGGTGTAGGACAAATTACTGCTCTACCTTATACTGCTAATACTTTAGCTCTTGCTGGTTTAACTGGTAAAGTAAAAGTATTTGTATATGGTTCTGAATACGCTAAAGGTTCTTCAACACCTAATTATAGTGCAACTTCAACAGACGGCTATATTAGTGTTGATCCTTCATTTAAGCAATATTCTAACTCACCAATCATTATTAGAAACAAATACGTTGTAAATGGTTCTGATATGGCACAAATCGGTTGGGTAGAAGTTGCAACTGAAGACGGAACTTCTGGTTATTTATGGTATTTAAAAGCAGAGTCTGAAACAAGACTACGTTTTGAAGATTACCTAGAAATGGCTATGGTTGAAGGAGAATTAAAAAATAACGCTGCTATTCCTGCTGGATTAGGTGGTACTCAAGGTTTATTTGCTGCTATCAATGATAGAGGTAATGTACAAACTGGTTTTACTGCTGCTGCTGGAATTGATGCTTTTGATGCAATTCTTAAAAACTTAGACACTCAAGGTGCTATTGAAGAAAACATGCTTTTCTTACAGAGACAAACTGCTCTTGACTTTGATGACATGCTAGCTAGCATTTCTGGCGGATACGCTGGAGGTACTGCTTTTGGTTTGTTTGAAAATTCTGAAGAAATGGCTCTTAACCTTGGATTTTCAGGTTTCCGTAGAGGATCTTATGATTTCTACAAAACTGACTGGAAATACTTAAATGACGCTTCTACAAGAGGTGGAATGGTTGGACCTTCATCAATCGAAGGTGTTTTAATTCCTGCTGGAACTTCAACAGTATATGATCAAATCTTAGGTACTAACATTAGAAGACCTTTCTTACACGTAAGATATAGAGCTTCTCAAGGTGATGACAGAAGAATGAAATCATGGTTAACTGGTTCTGCTGGTGGTGCTTTTACATCTGATCTAGATGCTATGGAAGTAAACTTCCTATCTGAAAGATGTTTAGTAACACAAGCTGCTAACAACTTTGTATTGTTTAAAGGATTATAATAATCCAAACTGATGATTATCCCCGTCTTCGGGCGGGGTAATTATTATAAACTATTTAATTATATTATATCATGAAAAAAGAAAAAAAAGAAACTTGGGAAATAAAAGATAGAAGATACATTCTTTCTAATGGAATAGAACCATTGACTTTTACTATCCCATCAAAACATACAAGAAAACACGCTCTTTTATATTTTGACGAAGATAAAAAAGAACAAAGAGAAATAAGATATGCTACAAATCAAAATTCTGTATTTGTAGATGAACAAAAAGGTGAAGCTACTTTAGGTCATATTGTGTTTAGAGACGGTGTATTAGCTGTTCCAAAATCTAAACAAAATCTTCAAAAATTATTATCTCTTTATCATCCGTTAAGAAATAAAAGTTATTACGAATTTGATCCTGTTGAGGTTGCTGTAGATGAATTAGATATTTTAAATTTACAGGTTGACGCTTTAAATGCCGCTAGAAATGTTGATATAAACATGGCAGAAGCAATAATGAGAGTTGAAGTAGGTTCAAGAGTAAATGAAATGAGTTCTAAAGAACTTAAAAGAGATTTATTAATATTTGCTAGAAATAATCCCGAATTATTTATAGAACTAGTTAATGATGAAAATGTAGAGTTAAGAAACTTTGCTATTAAAGCTGTTGAAGCCAATATAATAGACTTATCTCAAGATCAAAGATTCTTTACCTGGGCATCAAACGGTAAAAAGCTAATGACTGTTCCATTTGACGAAAATCCATACTCTGCAATGGCTGCATTCTTTAAAACAGATGAAGGTGTAGAAATATTTAAATCTATAGAGAAAAAGTTTAAATAACATGTAATACTAATATAGGGCTCGATTACTCGGGCCTTATGTTAAAATAAAGATATAAAAATGGCAATAAACGTAGATCAAGTCTATAAAACAGTCTTGTTAATTATAAACAAAGAACAAAGAGGCTATTTAACGCCTAACGAGTTTAATAAACTAGCAACACAAGTTCAGTTAGACATAGTTGATGATTATTTTCAAACTATAAATCAACAAATGAGATTGCCACAAAATGATAGCGAATATGGTAATCGCTATAAAAATGTACAAGAAAAACTAGATGCTTTTAAAAGAATAGGCAACTGTACTTATACAGCTCCAACTACAACCTACCCTGGTTACTTTACAACACCAAATTCTTCAGGTGTTGCAACTGGATCTCAGGTTTTTGCCACTGCAAACAACACAACATCATACCCACTAACATCAATAACACAAGCTCAAGTAGAAACTAGTAACGTTCAAGTAACACTAGAAACACCTACAGGCAGTCCAGGTGTAGCATATGCTAATTTTAATATAACTGGCGGCGCTTTTAATTTAACCGCTGGTGCTATTGCAACTGGAAGCACTATAAGAATAATATTGTATCCTCAAGATTTTTATAGATTAGGAACTGTTTTATATAAAGAAGATAAAGCTGTTGAAATGATAGAAAGACATGAACTTGCTTTAATGAATTTATCTCCTATAACTAAACCATCAGATTATTTTCCTGTTTTTGTTTATGAAAACAAACAAATAATAGTTTATCCTCAAACAATAAATTCTAGTATACAAGCTACTTATATAAAAAAACCTGCAGATGTTGTTTGGAACTTTGACTCATCAGCTGGTTATTATGTTTGGGATCCTGCTACTTCTGTAGATTTCGAACTAGATCCTACAGAGCAAAACAATGTTATATTACAAATATTACAATATGCTGGTATAGTTATAAAAGATCCTCTAATTATACAAGCTGCTACAGCTGAAGTTCAAAAAGAAGAACAAAACAAAAGAAATTAATAAGATATGGCAATATTACCACCAAACAATGGATTAATAAGCGAAACAGCTCAACAGTATTATCAAGGAGCGCAGGGTTTTAGAGGTAACAATGCAAACGATCAGAATCAAAAGTTTGTAACTACTTTTGACACCGACTTGTATTTAGGTGACTGGGATTCTAATAACGCAGATTATGCTTTAAATAATTTTAAAGTTTACACAAGTCCAACAGGTTTACCAAATTCTTATGTAGAATGGAATACTAGTATGTCTGTGGAAGCTGACAATAAAACAGTAGTTTTAGCAGCGGCGCCTGGTGCCGATGCTTTTATAGTAGTTCAATTAACTATTTTAACAGGTGGTAAATATGGATTAGATGAATCACAAAAAGCATATGGCGAAGCTACTGAAGATAATTACGGCAGTTATCAATACATAAAATTAAATGATATTATAAATAATTTTCAAGTTGGGTATGTCGGACAAGATAAATTATTACCAAATGCTAAAAGAAGTGATATTATTTTCTTTGCAAAAAGAGCTATGCAGGAGTTCAGTTACGATACATTGAAAAGTATTAAATCATCTGAATTAACAATTCCTTCTAATTTAACACTTGTTTTACCTCAAGATTATGTTAATTACGTTAGATGCTCTTGGATTGATGATTTAGGTGTAAAACATATTATATATCCTGCAGACAACATTACTATAAGTCCATATTATACTCAAGCTCAAGATTCAGAAGGTATACCTACTCAAGATAATTTTGGTAACGATCTTGAAGGAACATCAATTATTCAACATAGATGGCATAAAGCAGATCCTAATTTGTTAGATGGTATTGTTGAAAATGCATTTACAGAAGAAGATTGGTATGGATATGGATATGGTTGGGGAGGTTTTGGCCAATGGGGTTATGGTCAAATGTACGGTTTAGAACCTAGCGCATCTCAAGCTAATGGTTGGTTTAATATAAATGAAAGAGAAAATAAATTATCTTTTTCAAGTAATTTAGTGAATAAGTTAATATCATTTGAATACATATCTGATGGTTTAGCTTATGATTTAGATAGTAGAGTACCTAAACTAGCAGAAGATGCAATGTATGCAACGATATTATATTCTTTAATATCAGGTAGAATTAATCAACCAGAGTATATAGTACAAAGATTAAGAAAAGATAAAATATCTAAATTAAGAAATGCTAAAATAAGACTATCTAACATAAAACTTGGAGAAATAGTTCAAGTGATGAGAAATAAGTCTAAGTGGATAAAAAATTAATACATGGCAGAAGCTAAAAATAGTTTCATTAAGTCTAAAATGAATAAAGACTTAGATGAAAGACTAATTCCAAATAACGAATATAGAGATGCTTTAAACATAGCTATATCTAGATCAGAAAATAGCGATGTTGGTGCTGTTGAGTCTATATTAGGTAATTCAACAACAGGCGTAACACCAGCTAGTGGTCATATTATAATTGGTGTTTACGAAGATGAAGCTAATAATAGATTATATTATTTTAGAACTAATTATTTTGGAACTGATCCCGCGCCTTTAAACGCTTTGTGTAGTATTGGTTATGTTAACATATTAACAAATAATAGAACAGAATTAGTAAATGGTAGTTTTTTAAATTTTTCTGGTAATAATGATTTTTTCATGTCTGGAATAAGTTTAATAGAAAACCAATTATTTTTTACAGACAATAGAAATCAACCTAGAAAAATAAATGTAGATAAACCATTAGGTTATTATACTAATGAAGATCAAATATCTGTAGCTAAATTTGCTCCTTATTCTCCACCATCTTTTATAAATATGAGAGCTGGAGCTTCTTATTATGCTAATTTTCAGCAAGTATTAAAACCATCAACAATGTCTGATGCTGCTGATCCTCCAGTAGTAGAAATAGGTATATATAAAATATCTCAAGAAAATTTAGCTGTAAAAAAATATAGAAATGGAGATGCAATACCTGAAGCTCAAAATATAGCAGACTGGACCACAGCTGATCAAAATCAACAAGGCAGATGGTGTTATTATGCTAATTATAATGGTAATGGTGTAACATATGGTTTATTATACAACAAATGGGCTGTTATAGATCCTAGAGGTTTAGCTCCTGTTGGTCATAGAATACCCACTTTAGCTGAATGGAATGGTATTATAGGTACAGCTGGATCTTCGGCTAGTATTTATAAAAGTCAATTTTTATGGGCTTCTGGAGCTGGTGATGATCAACTCGGTACAGATGTTTTACCAGCTGGTTATAGAAACAGTACAACAAGTCCTGATCCTCAAGGTTTTTTAAATTTAACAACAGAAACTAGATTTTGGACATCAGATGCTTATGATTCTTCAAATCCTAATGCAAATGCTTTTGTTAAATTCAATACTACAAATGCCATATCTACGACAGGTACTAGCGCTACAGTTGATGGTTACTCTGTAAGAGTTTTAAGAAACACTAATTACACTGGTTGGAATGGAGATCCTGATTATTTATCAGAAAGATTTGTTAGATTTTCTTATAGATTTAAATTTGATGATAACGAATATTCAACTATAGCTCCATTTAGTCAAGATGTATTTATACCTTACCAAGAAGGTGAGTTTGTTAATGATGATGAAAATCAAGCTTTTATAACTAGTGTTGTAGAGTTTATGCAGAACTCTATAAACAACGCTGTTTTAAATATTGAGTTACCATGTATTGATATAATAAATAAGTATAAGGTAAAAGCTATAGACATAATATACAAGCAGTCAGATACTCAAGCATATCAAGTTATTGAAACAGTAAAAGTAGATTCTAGTTTTATAAACTCATTAAATAATACTAACATTTATCAATACTCTTATCAATCAACTATACCTATAACAACTTTACCAGCAATACAAACGACTAGAGTATTTGACAAAGTTCCTGTTAAAGCTTTAGCTCAAGAAACAAGCGGCAATAGAATAATGTATGCTAATTACCTAGAAGGTCATAGTGCTCCAAATGGATTAGATTACTATGTAGGTGTTGCTGATAAAAGCGCTCAGCAGTTTATAGAATATCCTCAGCATTCAGTAAAACAAAATAGAAATTATCAAGTCGGTATTGTTTTGTCTGACAAATATGGTAGGCAAACTGATGTTGTATTATCTAATTATGATGGTGTTTTAGATTCAAATGGTGATCCTCAACCTGGTTCTAATTTTTATCACGATTACAAACCAATAAGTTTTAGCAATTCACTTCAACCTTGGACGGGTGATACTCTTACTTTAAATTACTTACAACAAATACCAGAAGGTGATATAGGTATATCTGGTTATCCAGGAGCATATGCTCAAGGTAATTACTATGAAGTAGACACAGAAACTGCAAGTGCACCAAGTGCATTATATGCTTATTTTAGAAGTTTAGGTACAGAGTGTATAATAGCAACTGCTAATCAAACAGTTTTTTCAACAACTATATTGTATGCAGATGCTAATTCAAATGATAATACTTTTAGAGTTTTAGTTGATAGCGGTAATGGTTGGATACTACAAGATAGTACTTCATATACTATAGCTAATTCAAATAATTATGTACAAGTAACTTTTTCAACAGGGATACCGGTTGGTGATGTTGTAAAGTTTGAAGTCTTATATACATCTGAAAACCTATACAAATATGATACAGGTGCTTCATCTAGTACAAACAGACCTTTATTTCCTGATTTTCCTTCTACATACGCTGATTATTATGCTGTAGGAAAGAAGTTGAAAGGATTATATATAGATTATACAGAAATCACAAGTGTAACAGCTATTAGTGATTCTAATGGAGTTAGGGGTGTTGAATTTTTTACAAAAGAAGAAGTTGCAACAAATTATTTATTTGATAACACACCAGGAACAAGACCAGAACCTAGTAAATTAGGTCAAATAAATACTTACGCAACTTACGATATAAATGTTTTAGGTTTTTATATTTATAAATCTGTGGTAAAACAACAACAACAAGATTATTACAATGTTTATTTACCCGGGATTATAAATGGTTATCCTATAAAAGGCGAAACAAAAGAACAAAATGAAGTAGGATTTATATCTTTAGTTAATGATAATATAAATAAAGTACCTCGAAATTTACAAGATGTTGGGCCTCAGCAAAATCAATTTACAAGTGATGTTGCTATGTGGCCAAGAGTTACTAATATAAATGAAGTAGCTTCTACTACAGTCACTTATTCTACTTTTAATAAACAAATAGATCCAGAAGCGTCTTCTGATCAAGTTGATTTAGTAGGTGGTATACAAGATTTATTCCCAGGTTTACAACCAGTAAATCCTCCAACAATTGCTGTTGGAGAAATAAACTTTTATTCAATATATAGTTATGAAACAAAACCGTTTATAGCTAAAATATCAACTCAAAAAGCTGTAGGTTTAAAAGAAGGTCAATATACAATACCTACACAAGGTAGTGGTAATTTTCCTTATTCACCTGACTTAGGTCTAGCTGTTTACGAAACAGCACCTTATGTTTCACCGTTAGAGTTATTCTATGAATCTTCAACATCTAGCTTAATATCTGAATTAAATCTAGATATAGAAAATGAAAACACAAATATAACAGGTTTAAGTAATTTTAGTTATGGATTTTTTGAATCAATGGCTTCAGGTGTTGCAATAACTACAGACTTTTTCCCAACTGCTGGTGGTCAGAATTTAACAAATACTACTTTAGCAGGCTTCACATGCTTTAGTTATTTTTCAAGTGGTCCTAATATAGGTCAATTAGATTCAAGTACATCTCAAGCAAATAGATTTACAGTTGAAACAGGTGCTCAAACTGGAAGTTACGTTATAAAAACAAATGATAGATTTTACGCAGGAGCAACGTTTGAATCAGATAGTGTCGCTACTAGAGGTAAATTTTTATTTACATTTACATTTGTTCAAATAGATGGTACTCAAGTTGATCAATCAACAATAATTCAGTTAGAAAATACAACTCCAATATGCACGCCAGCCGTTGTTTATCCTACGGTTACATCATCAGCTGGAGGTATAGTTACAAATAACCCTGGAGCAAATCAATCAATGGCAGGTGAAAACGGTTCAGCAAGAGCAAACAGTTTAAATGATAGTTCGCCAACAAAAATAACTTTTTCTTCTTCAAATTTTACATCTGGTTGGACAATAGACAGTGCGGTAAAAACTAATTCTGGTACTGGTGTTACTCAAACAATAACAGAAACATCAACACCTTTAAATTTATCTCAAGTTTTTAACACGTATCAAAATAGTAGTAATTTTCCAACTTATCAAGATGGTCAAGCTACTAGTGCTAGTGGTGATCAAGTTTTTTTCTCACTCACTGCTAAACCAAACGCAAATGGACAATTCCCTGGCTGGGCAAATGAACCAGGTAATCAGTATGAAATATATATGAATTTAACTGATACTTTAGGAGCTCAAAGTACTCAACAACCAAATGGAACAAGTGCTAAAATAGAATACTATGTAGGAGCTTACCAAGGAACAGGTGTTATAATAAACATGTATAATAATTCTGGTGCTGGTGGAAGTTCTAACGGAGTTTCGCAATTTTCTGGTGCTGCTCAAGATCAATATTATCAAATTCAAAACTGGACACCAAATACAGTGTATTTATATATAAAAGCAGAAATAACAAGTTCTACTCAAAGTTCTTCTTCACAACATAGAACAATTGCGGGAGGACGTTTTGGAGATAATACAACAGGTGGTACTGACGCACAAGGAAATACATATACGTTTATACCAAATGCCACGGCAAATAGTAATTTCTCAAATCCACCTTCTTCTCCTCAAGCTGGAATGGCGACAGCTCCAGTAACTTTTGCTGTATTACAACCTTTTACAGCTGCTTCAGGTGGTCTAACTACAAGTGAATTTAATACTGCTAAGCAAAATGGATTAAGACCAGGAATGAAAAACACAAACACGCCTAACTATGGTAGTTATGATTATTCAGGTTGCGCTTTAGTTAACTTGCAATTTCAACAAACTCCAGGAAACGCAACAACTGTTGGTACATTTAGCGTAACTTATTCTACAACTCAAAACGCACCTTTAGGAACAACTTTAGGTATAACAAACCCAAATAATACAACACCTTTTTATGCTGATTCAAATGGTAGTGTTCCAGGCTATCCTACTGATTTTGGATCACAATTTGTTGGACCAGCATAGTAATAAATTAAAAAAATAAGTAATTATAATATAACATGGCTATAACACCAGTAAAATACTATAACACCTTTGTTTTAAAAAAAATAGTACAAGGAGATGTAAACACTGCTTATAACTGGTTTATTGAAGAATCTAGAATAAAAGGCGGGTATAATAATGTTCAAACAGGTCTAGCACCAAGAGCTTTTTTAAGAGCAGAGCAAAATTTACAAGAATCTTTAGGAAATTCTATTATATACTCTGGAATACTTAACTCTAGAACTGGTATAAATCAAACTAATCAGTTTCCTTCTGGTGAAGACATAACTAGAACAGTTGATCCAACTAAAGGCTCTATACAAAAACTTTACGCTGAAGATACTAATTTAATTATATTTCAAGAAAACAAAGTTAATAGAGCTCTTATTGATAAAGACGCTATATATACTCAAGAAGGACAACCTGTTCAAACAGCATCTAACGTTGTTATTGGTGCTATAACACCTTATGCTGGTGAGTTTGGTATAAGTACAAATCCAGAAAGTTTTGCTGTTTATGGTTATAGAAAATACTTTACAGACGCGTCACAGGGAGCTGTTTTAAGGCTTTCTATGGACGGTATTACAGAAATATCAGCTTATGGTATGTATGATTATTTTAGAGATAGATTTTCAACTCTAAACAATGGTAGAGTAGTTGGCGGATGGGATATTCACAACAAATGTTATGTTGTTTCTATACAATCTAAAGCTAGTGGTATAGATGTAGAAACATTAAGTTTTGACGAACAAGTTCAAGGTTGGTCAAGTAGATATAGTTATGCTCCAAACAATATGGCTAGTGTTCAAAATAATTTTTATTCTACAAATTCAGGAGGAATATATTTACACTATGCATCAAATGTTAATAGAGCTAATTTTTACGGTACACAATACAACTCAACTGTTACTACTATATTTAACAAACAGCCTTCATTAGTTAAAAACTTTCAAACAATAAATTACGAAGGTGGATCCAACTGGTCAATGACAAGTATATCAACTAACTCAGGAGATTCTGGTCTTCCAATAAATGTTTATGTAATGCCTACTACTTTAAATGATTTAGAAAGTCAATTATTTAAAAACGAATTTAAAAGAAAAGAAGATAAATACTTTGCAAACATAGTTAATTCTACTGCATTTGCTCAAGGTGAGGTTGTTTATGGTGGATCTATTTCTGGTATAAAAGGATATACAGCAGAAGTTTTATTTACCGCAACAAACACTGGAGATTCTGGTAATAATGAATTATTTGCCATATCTACAGAGTACAAAGAATCTTCTTATTAATATATGATAAAATTTAATAAAATAAAATTAAAAGATAAAGAAGAAATAAATAAATGGTGGTTGGCTTGGGGCTTAGAAAAACCTCACGATGATTGTTTATCACCAAATGGTTTTATAATATCAAAAAATAATTTAAATATAGCAGCTGGTTATTTATATTTAACAGATGCTAAAATAGGTTATGTTGATTTTCTTGTATCTAATCCAGAATATAGAGATAAAGACAGAAATAAGCTAATAACAGAATTAATAGATTATTTAGTAAATATAGGACTAAATAAAGATTGTAGATTTATATGGGCTACATCTTCAAACACCAACATAAAAGACAAAGTAAAAAAATTAAATTATAATGTTTTAGACGATAAACATTATGTAATATATAAACATAGATAATAATGGGAGCAGCCTCAGTAATTTCCGCCGGTATCGGTATGATAGGTGCTAATCAAGCTAAAAAAAGAGCTCAAGGTGAATTAAATAATGCCAAGAGAGAAAGAGATAGATTAAACTCTGAATTACAAGCTTTAGAAGATAGTAGACAACCTATTGTAAATCCATATGAAAATGTAACTGATACTTCAGGCAATATAAGTAATACATATGCAAATTTAGGAGTAGCGACGCAAGCAGCTGAATTTCAAGCTGAACAAGCTGAAATATCTTTAGCAAACACGTTAGATACATTAAGAGCTACGGGTGCTTCCGCTGGTGGCGCAACTGCTTTAGCCCAAGCCGCTTTAGCAAGCAAAAAACAAATATCAGCTAGCTTAGAAATGCAAGAAGCTAAAAATCAACAATTGTATGCAAAAGGCGAGCAAGCATATCAACAATTAAAAATGCAAGAAGCTCAAAGACTTCAAAGCGCAGAAGTAATGGGTAAACAATTTGTCTTTGGAGCTCAAGAAACTAGAGAAAATCAAAAACTAAATAGAGTATCTAGACAACTTGACAATGCAGAAGGTGATCTTAGAGCAGCTAGATCCGCTGTTGGTGCTGCTGAGGGTAACATGTATAGTTCTGCACAAAATTTAGTTGGTAGTATTGGTAGTGTAATAGCAAGCGGAAACAATAACTAAAATGAAAAACATGGGAGCATATGAAAATCCATCTCGCATAACACCTGTTGATACTGGTGCTATGAGCTTTGTTAAAGCTTTGCAACAAGGACAAATGAGCCAACAAAAGGCTTTAGAAGAACAAGAGAGAATAAAACAACAAAAAGATCTAGAGCAAAAAAGAATACTAGAGAGAATGCAAAGAGTTCAAGGAGACGCCGATGTGTGGAATCTTGAGCAAATGAATAAATTAGCTACATCACCAAAAACAAATGCTATTCAAGATGAATTAATGAAAACATTAAACGGAAGAATAGATATTGCTACTCAAGCTCAAATATACTTAAAAACACAATATGGTGATAATGAAAAAAGAAACTCAGCCAAAAAAGCAATACAAGATTATTACGATTTGTTAAATCTAACACAAAGAACCACGCAGAACTTAGTTTCTACAGGTGAATATTGGAGAGAAAACGCGGCTAAAATAGGTAAAGAGGTTACTATAATAGGAGACACAGAAGACGAAATAGCTGGCAATCAGTTTTTAGTTAATGCTTTAGCTGGTATATATTCACAGGCTGATTTTGAAATGGTTTATGATGAAGAAAAAAATGATATACTTATTAAAGTTTCTGGTTATGAACCTAAAAGAATGCAAGATGGTAAGTTAACTCAAGGTGAATATAGAGAAAAATATTTAAGCGCTAGAGCGTGGGATCAAAATGTTACAGAAGGTCAAACATTTTCTTTCGTATCAACAGTTCCTCAACTTGTTAGTGAAAGTTTAGAGCGAATGAAACCAGCGGACCGAACAAAAGACAACAACGGACTAGGTATTGTTGGTGCAAATGGTCAATTTCAAGATAAATATTGGAGTGATCCTGTTATATTTAGAGACAAAGTAAAAGTGGAAGGTAGCAGTAGATCTAGAAATACCGAAGAAGTTAGACAATACTTAAATATGGATTTAATTAGACAAGATATGGAATCTATTTTGTCTTCTAAAATTGCTGGTGTAACATCAAATGTGCAGCAAGCTGCAAATGGTTGGAACGTTGATTTAAGAAAACTTGATGAAGGTATTGAAAATGAATACCAAAGATTACAACCAACAGATGAAGAATATAAAACAGCTTTATTTGATGCTATAATGAAAGCTAGAACATCTGGCTTGGTTCAAGATTCTCAAGGTAGATGGTACAAAGCAGGTAATAAAACAGTTATTCAACCAAAAGTTAAAACACCAAAAGATCCTAATATAGGTTATCGAGCTAATTATTTTAATAATATAGTAGTTGGAGGTGATGATAATCAAGCTATAGTTTTAGATAATATGTTTAAGATAGAAGGACCAAAAGGTAGATATATGAGTAGAGATAACATATATGAAAGATGGTTACAAAATCCTAATAATCCAAAAATATCAAACTCTAAGACAAATGAAGAGTTTTATAAAGATAAAGATAAAGATCCTAGAGCTGTATTTAATGAGTTAGCTCCAAAAGATGGTTTATATAAAATAATAAACGGAAAACCTGTTTATGCTGGTGATTATAATTTTGATAGCGCTGTAGGTAGATTAGAATTTGCTTTAGATAATACTACATCATCTGAAAGAAAAGCAATTGAAAATGAAACTAACTTAATGCTTAGAGCTGTTAAAATAGATTGGATTAGAGCAAATCCTAAAAATACAGGCGAAACTGACGATGACTATATTAAGAGAATGAATAAGGCTTTGAAAATAAAATAAAATAAATGGAAATATATATATTACCAAACGGCGAAGAAGTTGATTTGACTAACATGCCAGAAGAACAAAGAATAATTTTCTTATCTGAAAACCCGGATGCAAAATTAAAAAAAGTGGAGGGTGTTGCAGCAGGTGCAGATGCGATGCCTTCAAACAACCTGTTCGCACCGAATCAAGATGGGGATTTAACTTCGGAAAATTTTTCTTCGGTATCTCTAGATAATTTTGAATATTTTAATCCACAAGGAAATGATGAGTTGTCTCAAAAAATAGGTGGAGCTATAAGTAAAACTAATCCTGAAGATTTATTAGAAGTTAATGAGTTTGGTACTTTTGAAGACCAAAACGTTCAAAGAGCTTTAGACTATGGTTTTATTTCTGAAGATGATTTAATAAAAGCTGGTTATAAGCAAGATCCTCTTGGTATATCTACATTGATTATGCCTAGTGATTATGAAAGAAAACAAGCTAGAAGTAAGATAGGTACATTTCAAACAAAAAGCCCTAATGAAATACAAGCTTATATAGATATACAAAATTTAAATAAACCATATATATACGAAGACAAAAGTCCTAATGACGGATTTGTAGACGATGTATATGGTGATATTTATTTAGAAAACATGAATCAGGTGGATTTTGCTGGTTACATGAAAGAAAAAGGCTATGATGAAGATTTAAAAAGATTTTTAGAATTAGATTTAAATAAAAAATCATATGGTAATAATTATGACCCTGAATTAGCTTATGAAAGAAAAAAATTACAATATCTAAACATGTATATAAATGATCAACTGCAGAGAGATATTAAGCAGCAGCAGTTGATGTATGAGCTAGAAACAGGTGTTGATCCAAAAGTAACAAATAAAAAGTTTAATTTATCTCCTGAAAATATAAATATATATCAATACGAAAATTATTTAAGAGAAGAATTTCCTCTTATATCTGCTAAAATGCAAGAGGTTGATGAGAGAGAACAACTTCAGTATAAACAATTATTAGATACAAATGGAAATATTGGCACGGGTAAATTTATATTAAATGTGTTAGGTAATGGTTGGAATGGCTTTAGCAAAAGTGTAAGTGAATTAAGCGCTTCTGCTTATGGTTTATTACCTGGTGATTATTTTGAAGGAGTATCAGAATCTATAAGAGAAGAAATAGCTTTAGAAGCTATGGGCTTTGATTTTGGTTTGACATATAATACTGGTCCTGGTAGATATGTCTCTGGTATTGGAAAGTCTATAATTGATCAAGAAACAGGTACTAAATACTTGGTAACAGGAGATGGTAGAATATTAGACGTAGATAGAAAAATAGATGCAACAAATTTTTTATCAATAGAAAAAGGTGATGAAATAAGAGAAAAAGCAAGAAAACAAGGCGTAAAAGATAACTCGTTTAGTACGCTTGGTGCTTTTGATGCTGGATCTCAAGTTATAGGTGATTTAATTGTTCAAATAGCACTTTCAAGAGGAATGGGTAATGGTATTAGAGCCGTTGGAGGATTTACAAAAGGTTTAGGTGTTCTAGGTAAAACAAGAAAATTTTTAAAATCTATTCCTATTAAGAGAACAATGTCTGATGCTATAATAGGTCAAGCAACTATAGGTTTCTCTAGAGGATATGAAAACACATTAGCTGAAGCTAGAAAAGCTGGATTAAATGATCAAGAAGCTAAAGAATTAGCTGCTATAGGATCTATACAAACAGGTATATTGTATGCGATAACAGCACCAATATCACCTCAAACAAGAGCAACAGATGCTATATTTGGAAAATTAACAACTAAAAACTTTGTTTCTAACGCCATACAAGAATATACTAAAAAAGGTAAAAAAGGCTTTATAGATTATTTTAGAAGTGGAAAACTTGGAACGCTTATTAATTTAGGTGGCGAAGGTTTTAAAGAAATGTTTCAAGAAAACGTGCAACAAATAGGTGAAACTTTTGCTGTTAATAAAAATGTAAATGATAGAGCTGGTAGAAAAATATTAAAAGACACAATGAGTCTTCAAGACTTTATTGACACTAGTGTTTTATCTTTCTTTGCTGGAGCTGTGTTACCTGGCGCCGGTGTTACTGTTGATTTAGCAAAACAAACAGCTAGACAACTTCTTGGAATGAGTGCTATAGATAGATTTAATGCGTTAAGTTTTTTAGCTTATAAAAAAGATTCAGTTAAAGATTTGTTAGCAACTCAAGTTTCACAAAATATTTACACTCAACAAGAGGCTGATCAATTATTAGAAGAAATAAATGCTTTTGATAATAATATAAATAGAATGCCTCAAGATTTATCTGCTGAAGCTGCAACTCAAATACTAGGAGATGTAAATGAAGTAGCTAAACTAAGACAACAAAGAAAAACAGAAGATCCTTCTTTTCACTCAGAAACAGATGCTAGAATAGCAGCATTAGATGAAAAAATAAAAACAGCTTATTATAATGACATAACAAAAAGAAAGTCAGGTATAATAAAAAAAGCTATAAAAAGTGGTAAAATAGAAAACGTCTCTTGGAATGAATTTAATTCTACAAATGAAGTTGTAGATTTTTTAGTAAATGAATTAGGCTATACAAAAGCAAAAGCTATATCTACAGCTGGTAAATATGGAACAACAATACAAAGAGGTGATCAGCAGTATATAGTAATAAATAACGAAAAAGCAGCTAAAGATGGTAAAGTTACAGTAAAGGAACATGAGTTTTTACATGCTGTAATGTATGAAACAATAAGAAATAATCCACAAGCACAAGTTCTTTTAGGAAAATCTTTATTAGCAGAAGTAATGAAGATACAAGACAAACTGGATAACAACGAGTCTCTTGAAAAAGCTTTACCAGATGAATTTTTATCTGATTTTACTAGCTATATAAATTTTTATAATAATGTTATAAAAGGCTTTGATGCTGATTTAAAAGCTGGTACTATAACTAAACAAGAATATGATAGAAAGGTAGCTGAAGCTGTTGGTAATCAATGGGAAGAAGTTTTAACTCTTTACTCAGACGCTATCACAGTAGGCGCTGTAACATATGAAACAGATACTTTTACTAAAATAGCAGACACAATAAGACAAGTTTTGCAGTTTTTAGGATTAAAAGATATAAAATTTAACTCAGCAAAAGATGTTTATAATTTTATAAAAGACTATAACTCTAGTATAAATGCTAGAATATTAACAGCAGATAGAAACAAAGCTTTATCCAAAGTAGCTAAACAAGGAGCAGAAGTAGATACTAAAGCTCTTGAAACTGAATCACAAAAATTTGTAGATAAAAACAAAAAACAAGCGCCTAAACAACCTGTTGTTGATAGAGAACCAACACCTGATGAAATAAAAGAAATAGAAGATAATTATACTTTTGACGAAAAGTTTGCTTTAAAAACTAAAAGACCTATATCTAGTGAAGAGTTTAAAGCTAAAGTAAATTCTTTTTATAATAAAAATTTATGGGGTAAATCTACGGGTGTAGATTCTGTTCTTTATGATATTCTAAATGAATATGAAAAACCTATATTAGACAAGGCTAGTGTATTATATAGTAATTTACCTGATTATAGCGCAGAAGACATGTTAGCTGAAACAGCTATTGCTTTAATACCTCACATTAGAAACTTTAATAAAGAATTTTTACAATTAAGAGAAAACAAAAGAAAAGAGTTAAAAGAAAAAGGTTTGTCTTCTTCTGAAATTAATAATGCGTTAAATAAGCTTGACGAAAAAGGATATAAAAATTCTAAAGGTGAAATTGTATTAGAAAACAATAATCTTAACGGCTGGATAAATAGCCAGTTAAGAAATAAAATGAAAACTGCACTTAGAACTGGTAACGTTACTAGTCAAAAATTTACAGATGAAATAGATGAGAGATCTACATCTATAGAAACAACTAGTCAAAGTGAAATACAAGAACAAAAAGAAGAGTTTGAAAAAAATCAAGATGAATTAATAACATTATTAACTGATCCTGTTTTTGGTTTTTCAAATAAAGATGGTCAACCTATATTGATAGAAGGAGTACCAGTTGGAGGTGATTTTGCTTTAAGTGCAAACGACCCATCTATTGCTGTTAATAAAAAGCTTAAAATAGTAACTGATCCTGCAATAAGAAAACAATTAGAACAAGAAAAAAGAGATCTTGAAAGAGGCTTAGAATTAGAAAGTAAAAAGTATTTAACAGACGAAGAAGTTAAAGAACTTAAAAAGCTAAAGTCATTTAAAACTTATAGTGTAGCCTCCGGTGGAATGATAAAAACATATAAAGCTTATTCTCAAGAGATAAACCCAGCAGCTATAATAGCGGCAGAGGTTAGAAGAGAAATATTATCATCACCAAATATAGAAACTTTAGATTTTAGAAATTTTAAAAAGAAATTATCTATTCTTTCACAAACTCTTTCAAGAAGAATGACTTTTCAAAATAGCAAAGATTTAGATTCTTTTATGTTTAATAATTGGAAATTAATATGGGACGTTATTAACAACCCTATAGATCCAGTTACAGGTGAATCAACTTATGCAATTAAAAAAATACCACCAAGATTAAAAAACACAAATGATCAAGGTCAACCCATTAAAACTAAAGATATAAACGTAGCTACTTTCTTACAAAGTTACTTTGGTATAGATGAAGCGACTAGGATAATCAGAACGTATAGTAAAAATCCAAATGTTTTAATAAAAAAGTTTTTACCTGTAGAATTAGGTAGAACTGGTAATAAATTATGGGCAACTGCTTACTTTGACAGAAGAACAGCTTTAATGGAGTTATTTGGTGATGTTGTTGTTCTACAAGAAGGTAGAAATTCATTGAGAAACGATGCTTTTTTAAATGAAATATCTAATAAAAATCCTAATTTATATAATGATTTAAAAAATATAAATACTAGAAATAAAGTAATAAATAATTTTGCTACAGGTAAGTCTGATAAAATTAAATTTAGCATGAGTAATGGAACTAAAAACAATGCTAAATTAAACTCTTATTTAAGATATACAAATAATACGGCAGATCAATTTTTTACAGCTAGAATAATGGATCAAGCCTCTAGAGAGGTTATAAAATATAAGAAAAGAACAAATAAATTTAATGTACCTGACTTAGGTAAAATGAATGATAAAGCTATTTCTTATTATTTAATAGATAAAATATCTCAGGGTTACAATGATTTTAATTTTAAAAACGAAAACAATAGAAAAGGTAAAATAACTAAAAACGTTTTAGACGTTTCAGATGTTAAATTTTCTATGCAAAATGAAAGAAAGCAATATAGTAATAATTTAAATACTGCTTTTAATGAGATAATAGAAGAAAACACAGGTGTCGCAGTTGAAGAAAGTTTTTCTAAAGCTAGAGCAGAGCAAATGGCTAAAAGTATTTCTAATCAGGGAATTTATTTACCACCAGGTGATGCTGACTTTTTAGGATTAATGTATATTGTGGCTTCAGCCAGTGGTACAAAAGGTCAAAAACAAATAGATTGGGTTACTGAAAACTTAATTAAACCTTACTCAGAGGGTAGTTTAGATTTAATTAACGCTAGAAACTCAGCACATAGAGATTGGAAAAATTTATTTGATAAACCAACTAAAAAACTATTAAGAGAAGATTCTAGCTATTCTGGCTTTAGCAATGATCAAGCTATAAGAGTTTATTTGTGGAAAAAAGCAGGTTATCAAATACCTGATTTAGAAAATAAAGATATTTTTAATTTATCTGAAGTTGTAAGAACAAATCCTAAGCTTAAAAAGATAGCAAATCAAATATCTCTTTTATCAAAACAACCTAATGGATATATAGAGCCACCACAACAATGGATAGATGGTAGTGTATTAGGTGATGTTCAGTCAATACTAACGAAATTAAATAGAGCTAAATATCTTCAAAAATGGAAACAAAACAAAGATATTATATTTAATAAAGAAACAATGACTAAGCTTGAAGCTGTTTATGGTACACCTTTTGTTGATGCTTTAACGGACATACTTCATAGAATGGAGACAGGTACTAACAAACCTAAAGGAATGAGTAAAGCTACTAGAGGCTGGGTTGATTGGTTAAATGGTTCTGTTGGTGTTACTATGTTCTTTAACATGAGATCTGCTTTGCTTCAAACAATATCAGCTACAAACTTTATTAATATGACATTTAATAATCCTTTAGCCGCTGGTAAAGCTATATTAAATGTTCCACAAATGGCTAAAGATTTTAACACTCTTTGGAATTCTCCTTATTTAAAAGATAGAAGATCTGGTTTGTTAAGTGATTTACAAGAATCTGAAATAGTAGATGTCTTAAATAATCCTAATAATAAAACATGGGCACAAAAAACAAAAGGTTTAATATTTTGGGCTCTTAAAAAAGGTTTTATACCAACTAGAGCTGCAGATAGTTTAGCTATAACATTAGGTGGTGTTACATTTTATAGAAATAGAATAAATGATTTAGTTAGTAAAGGAGTAGATTTACCAGATGCAGAAAAACAAGCGATGAGAGAGTTTTACGAAACAGCTGAAGTTAGTCAACAGTCTGCGGATCCTGCTAGAATATCTAAAAATCAAGCATCAGTAGAAGGTAGATTATTTTTGTCTTTTCAAAATACTCCTCTTCAATATTCTAGAATTATAAAAAGATCTGCAATTGACATAGCTAAAAGAAGAGGTAGTTTTGCTGGTAATGTTTCTAAAATAGTTTATTATGCTGCTGTTCAAAACTTCATATTTAATTTTTTACAAAACGCATTATTTAGAATGTGGGACGATGATGATGATCAACAAGTAGATTATACGCAGAGTAAAACTAGAGCCGCAAACGGTATGTTAGATACATTAATAAGAGGAGCTGGTTTATATGGTGCTTATATTGCCGCTATAAAAAATGTAGGTTTAAAAGCTTATGAACTAAGCCAAGATCCTAGAAAAGGTAGAGGTAAAGAATATCAAGTAGTTTTAGAAGCTTTAAATGTTTCACCTTCAATAGGTATTAAAGCTAGAAAAATAGCAAAAGCTTGGCAATCTTATAGTTATAATTCAGAATATTTTGATTATTACGGTTGGAATCCTTTTAAAAATAAATATGCGCTTGAAGCTTTAACTACTATGACTTCTGCTACTTTAAATATACCTCTTGATAGGTTGATGATAAAAGCAGAGAATGCAATGTCTGTTTTAGATAGTCAATATGAAACTTGGCAAAGAATGGCGTTTTTCTTTGGCTTTAGTAAATGGAATTTAGACTTAGACGAAGATCAAAACCAAAACAATAACACTCCTAACAATCCTTTTGGTATTGATTTTGGAGGTGAAATAGAAGATATAGATCTAGATGTAGATTTAGATTTGGATATAAATTTATAAAAAAAAATGACAAAAATACCACAAATAGGCGAAGATACTAAATTTACATTAGATGTTAAAACAATAGGTATAATTATAAGTTTTGTTGTAGGATTATCTACAACTTATTTCACTTTAAAATCTGATATAGCTTTAGCTATGGAAGAACCAAAGCCAGAAATAACTTCATTAGAATTTAAATACAAAGACGAATTGATTAGATCGAACGTGGAAAAAGTTATTGAACAAGTTGATAACATTGAAAAAGACGTTGAGGAAATAAAACAAATGATAGATAAGTTAGATCAGCGTCTTTATGAAATACAAAGAAGATGAGATTAATTATTGCATTACTATTTAGCACTTTTGCATTTGGACAAAACTATAAAGACGATATTAGTATTGTTCAATACAGCGCAAAATTTTTATTAGAAAAAGAAATATCATTAAAAAAATTAAAAAGCTTTAACACTCATACATTTTATATGAGTGAACATAAAGAATATTTTACTAAAGAAAATATAGAATATTTGCCAACTATTTGCGTATATAATAATGGCGAAGAAGTTTTAAGAATACACGGTGGTATGTCTTTAAAATTACCAGATGATACATTAAAAAAAGTTATTAACAAAGTAGATGAACTACAATCAAACAAGTTTTAAATGAAAAAATTATTGTTATTATTTTTACTGATTAGTTTTACTAGTCAAGCTCAATTTAAAAAAATATTTAAATATAGTACTGTTTATGCTAGCTATGATCAAAACAACTCTATACAACCAATGCAATCATTTGCTGTTAGTGCTAGCAATGATTTAATAGAAACAACACCTAACACACCCGCTGATCAAACGTTAACAATTGGTATTAGAAAATTAGCTTTTTTTGACTATGAAAACAGAGATCAGTTTTACAACGGAAGTGAAACTAATATAGGTAAATCTGCTAATATAGGTAACGCTAAAGGTTTAGAGTATTTATTTGAATATTCAAAAGGTAGACAGCAAAGATCTGAGTTTGAAAACAGTCAAATGTTTGTTAGATACTTAGCTAATTACTGGGTTGCTAAAGTAGAAAGAACAAAAAATGAATTAGTTGATTTAGATTACAAGTTAGCAGATCTTAGATTAAGATTACCTATTGGTAAAAAAATAAGTTTAAGTATTGGTGCTGCATATAGAACATATGAAAAAGCTTATGGTGTAAATCCTATAGAATCATATCTTGAAGATAACTATTGGTGGAATTTAAGTAGAGATTACTATGGACATAATGATGTACCTTACTCTTGGGAAAACTTTTCTACAGGTGAAACAGGTATAGATTATTTTTGGTATGATCAAAATGGAGTTTTAATTTCTAACTCTGATTTAGATTATAGAGAAAATATATTCGGTGATCTTGTTAATCAATATAACTCAGAGCAATTAGAATTAGTGTCTGGTGGTTATGCTAATTTATCCGGTGTAATCGGTTTAGATTTTTATCATTATAGAAAAAGTCATTGGATACACGCTTATGGTAATATACTTCCTATACATAAAACTTATGCAGATGAAGGTAAAGAACATTGTTCATATGAGGCTTTTATAGGTAATAATAAATGGATTGATTATTCTTTTGGTGGACAATTTGGAATAAACATAAACAAAAAGTTTGGTTTGTTTAGCGAAATAGCTATACAAAAATATTGGGATAGAAAAATAAAAGTAATTAAAGCTGGCATTAACTTTAAATTATAATTATGCAAAAGATAAGTGATCATATAACGTATGCTGAAGCTATACACTCAAATACAGCTAAGCGTAAAGGAATAGATAATACACCTAGCCCAGTTCACGTAGAAACCATGGGTTTAACAGCGTCTAAAATATTTGAACCACTTAGAGAATGGGTTGGAGGACCAATAAAAGTAAATTCATTTTTTAGATCAGCAGAACTAAATACTGCAATAGGAGGATCAAAAACATCTCAGCACTGTAAAGGCCAAGCAATAGACTTAGACGACGTCTATGGACATAAAACCAACGCAGAAATGTATCATTGGATAAAAGAAAACTTAAATTTTGATCAATTAATATGGGAGTTTGGCACAGACACAAATCCAAATTGGATACATGTATCTTATGTTAATGATGAAGATAATAGAAATAGATGCTTAAAAGCATATAAAGAAAACGGTAGAACTAAATATAAAGTAATATAAATAAAAAATAAAAATTATGGGAAAATTATTTGTAAAATGGGGATTAGCAATACAGGCATTTTGGTGTAAGTGCTGCTGTAAATGGAATTGGTTTTTATCAAAACTAGTTATAAATGTAGCAGACTGTCCAGTAGCGAAGTGTATGTGTAAAAAATAAGGATCAAAAAAAAAATGGGCGTACCATACCCAAAGATCCTGTAACCAAGAAAGGAGATCGTTTGATCTCCTTTTTTGATTTAAATAAACTAACTAACCATCACACGCAAGACAATCTTCACTCATCGCTTGCTGCGCAATATCTCCACGTAAAACACTTTCTGTTCTAGTATAATACAAAGTTTTAATACCATTTTTCCAAGCTTGCATATGTACTTGATTAATCCATTTAGGCGTAGCAACGCTAGGAAAAGCTAGATTTAAACTAACAGATTGATCTATATATTGCTGACGTATACCAGCTTGATTAACTAATTCTAATTGATTAATCTCTTTAAAAGTTTTAAATACCTCTTTTGCTGGTATGTCATGCGCCATGATAACATCATCAAGCTCAGAAAGATTTTGAACACTACCACCGTCAGCAAGTATTTTATCCCATGTTTCATTATTATTTATTTTAAGTTTTCTTAATAATTTTACTAGCGTAGGGTTTTTACGTATAAAAGTTCCTTTAGCAGATTGTTCAGTAAATACATTTGCAGCCCATGGTTCTATTCCTGGTGAAACATTGCCACTAAGCTTTGAATTACTAACAGTGGGAGCAATAGCACGCAAATGAGTATTACGATAACCAGTACCAGCACACCACAAAGGTTCGCCATAAGTTTCAGCAAGAACTCTAGAAGCTCTTTCGCTTTCAATTTTAATTTGCGAAAATATTTTCCTAGTTTCAAACTGAGCAAGGAGACCTTCAAAAGGTAAGCCGTTTTCTTGGAGATAGGTGTGCCATCCAAGTACACCCAACCCAAGTGCTCGTCCTTTTGTAGCGGAGCGAACGGCATTTTCAAAACCTCTAAGTCCTTTGGCTCTTTGAATAAATTCCTCCATAACGCCATCAAGAAACCAAGTGGCGTCGTATATAAGATTTGTACCTTTCCATTCTTCATATTTAGCTAAATTTAATGATGATAAACAACAAACAAAACTATGATTTTCATCAGTATGCAGTGTTATTTCTGAGCAAATATTTGTCATATGAACTTTTAGTCCATTATCTTTATAAGCTCTAGGGTTATTTTTATTTGTATTTCCTTTAAATAATATATACGGTTCACCGGTTGCTTTACGCTTTTGTAATAACTTACCCCATTTTTTTCTAGCCTGTTTATCTCCTTGTTCTATTTTTCTCATAAACTTATCACCTATTACAACGCATTGGTGTAAGTTAAGAGATTGTCTATTAACATCTCCTTTTGGCTCTCTAATTTCTAACCACTCTTCGAAGTCGCTATGCTCAATATTAATATTAACTGATGCAGCTCCTCTTCTAACAGATCCTTGATTAGTTGCGAGTATTGTTGAATCATATATTTTACAAAACGGTACAACTCCGTCGCTTGTTCCATTACCAGTAATTTTAGCGCCTGAAGGTCTAATCATATTAATACCAATGCCAACACCACCACCGTGTTTAGCTAATAACATCATTTCTAAATTTTTATGACCTATATCTTGAATACTATCTGCTACATCAATACCAAAACAGCTAATAGGAAGACCGCGATCAGTACCAGTGTTACTAAGAACAGGAGACGCCAAACAAAGCCATCCGTTCCATATATATTCAAAGAATTTTTCTGCCATTTCTGGCTTGTATAACCTTCTCGCAACCGTTTTTGATACTCTTTCATATGCTTGCTTAGGAGATTCTCCAGCAAGTAAATATCCTCCTGAGATTGTTTTTTTATAGACTTCTGTATCTCCCCATTTTGGGTAGTCTTCGCCTTTTTTCCATTCATTATTCCACATATTACTTAGTTAAGTGTGTTATCCATGCTATTAGTCCATTCATATTTAAAGCGACAAGATTCCATTGTTTTCTTGAAGCTGTTTGTATCATTACACATATAAAACCTATTATATATAATTTAGGTTCTATAGTCCACTGTGCTGCGATTAAAAAACCAGCACCCATATAACCTATTCTAGTCGCTAGTCGCTTCCAAGGACTTAGCCTTTTCTGTCTTACTAGACTTTTCAGTAATTTTATTTTTAATTTGCTCCAACGCTTCATTGTATCCTGGCATTAATTTTAGTGTTTCTAAGGTACCTATTGCTAAGTCTCTTATATTACTTAATTCATTTAATAAATGCTGCATTATTCTATTTTGAGCATCTATTTTATTTTTCATTTCTATTAATTTACTTTCTTTCATTTTTATAATCTATTATAAAACCTATAAAAACAATTATATTCATAGTTAAACTACAAATCAATTCATATAAGTCTTTAAAATTATGTATAGATAAATGTATATGTCCTACAACCCAAAAGGGTATTGCTAGATTTTGACTTATCCAGATTACCGTATATTTTAAAAAATTTTTCATTTGTATAGATCTTTGTTTATATCATCTTGTGTTATATCTATATTAAGGTTTATACCTTTTTCATAGACTTTACACCAATTACCAAATATCTTCAAAGTCTTCGCCCTCATTAGCCTTACTATAGTCTGTTGGACGAATAGCGAAAAAATCAGTATGGGTAACGCCCCCGGTAAGATGATAAAACCAATCAAGCTCAGCCGCTGCTTTAGTGTCATATTCGAACTTATCTTTAAGTTCTGTATAACCGAGTTCCATAAGTTTTTCATTTGTTCTTTTTCTTATAAATTGTTTTAAGTCGTAAGATTTAATACCTTCTATATCACCCATCTCAAACATTTTATCAATGTACTTTTCTTCAAGATCAACCATTATTTCAGCAGCTTTTATAACATCTGGTTTACAAGCGGACAATAGTTTATTATCCTCTTCACACATATGCCTAAATAATCTGCAACCCATTTTACTGTGTAATGATTCGTCTCTTACAGACCATTTCATTTGTTGCCCAATACCTTTGAGTAAATTTCGTAACTGAAAACTATACAGCACTGCAAAAGCACTATACAGACTAACTCCTTCAGCGAAGGCTGAAAATACAGCCAAGCTTTTCGCAACACCCACAGATTCAGTCCCGTTGTAAGCAACAAGATTGTCAAAGCGATTAGCCGTTGCTTCTTCATGTAAGAAAGCTTCATAATCTTCTAATTTTAATGTTTCATTTAAATAACTATAAGCAACAGCGTGTATTGTTTCTTGCGATCCAAACATCATTGCCATTTGCTGTATTTCGTGTTTAGGAAACCAGCTAACTACTTTTTGGGTCCAGTAATCAGAAACCGCGCACTCCGTCTGCGCGAAACCGAGTAGTATATTACCGACCAAGTTCTTTTCTTTATCATTTAATTTTTCGTTCCAATCTTTTACATCTCCACTCATGGGTATTTCAGTATGTAACCAAAATGCTTGAGCTTGTTTTAACCAACCTTCTGTATAATACTCAGGATATTCAAACGGTTTGTACGCTATGCGCTCATCAAATAATCCCATTATTTATAAATTGTTAAACAAAGATCAATAAAAGGCACATATAAAACCCAAGAAACTCTTTCTTGTTCGTCATATGTTCTTAAACCAAATAGTACACCAGGGTAAAAACCTATTTCTAGTGACCATGCTACTTTTTTATTATCCATAAACTTTTATTCCGTATTTATCTTGTTTTTCTATTAATTCTTTAAATTTTATTTTCCCTCTCATTTCCCAAGACCACATCCACCATTTATCTATCTGCCTTTCAGCATATTTTTTTCTTGCTATCCTTTTCGCTTCGTAAGGATTATGCTTATTGTCTCGTCGCATTCTTTTTGATTTTGTGGTTTATATAATGTTATGTTAGGAAACTGATTCATAACAAGTCTTTTAAATAACTTCCAACGCATTGGAAAAGACTCATTAGCTCTACCTTTTGTTTCAATTATAAAATCTTCTCCAATAAAATCAGGTGTATATTTTATAGGTAATATTCTTTTACAACCTCTATTTTTATAATCACCTTTACCGTTAGAGCATCTTTCATATACTTCGTTTTCAAAATGAAAACCGCTTAATAAAACAAAAGTTTCTCCTTCGTATTTAGCTTTAATATTTGCTTTTTTTAAAGCCATATACATATAACGCTCAAGGCCAGACGAAAAGTTAATACCATCATATGTCACTTTCTTTGACTGTACTGGCCCGCGTTTTCTTTTACGTTTATAAGATCTCCTCTTCATTTAATTCAATATCGTGATAGTGTAAACCATCGTTACCGTTTTGACCAACTATATTTATTCTGTTAATCATAGCCTCTTCTATTTCATCTGATAAACATCTTCTTGCAGCTTCTATATACAATAATGCATCCATTAATTCTTCTTGAACATCTATTAAAAATCTATCAAGATCTTTAACTTCATTTTCTATTTCGCCCATCATTGTTGCGCCATATTTTTTTTGACCATCTAAACTACGTTGATCCATTTTAGCTAATACAGCTTGAACTATTTTATCTTCTGTTTTTATTCTCATTATAATGTTTCTTTTACAAATGTACCGTTAACCATTTTACCTTTTCTATTAGCTATTTCATTATAAGCGTAATCAATACAGTTTTCTATCTTCATATCTTCAAGCGTAGCTAAATTAGTTAATACTACAACAATATCTCCAATAGCATCGTATATTTCTTTTCTATCTTTTTTTAACAAAGCTTGAGCTAATTCACCTGCTTCTTCTTGAAACTTAACATATTGAGTATGAGAATTACCTTTTGTTATTATTCCTCTGTCATTAGCCCATTGTCTTATTAAATTAAATCGTGAAACTTCATGATCAGTAGGTGGATTGTGATTTGGATTTAAAAAAGATTCATAAAAAGCTTTATTATAAATATAACTTCTATTTTCATTAAACATTGAAGTTTTAGCATTAGCCATTATCCAGTTAATAGTTGATTTTTTTAATTCAAACTCTCCTAACTCTGTCTGCCATTTTAAACCAATGTTGTCCATTAATCGTCCTTTTAATTTATTTAAAGGACAAGGAAAGGTTGATGTTTGTTCTGTAGCGTTTATTCTCATTTTATTTAATATAGGTTTTAATTTGTTATACTTATGAATATCTGTTTTATAGCCATAAGACTTTTGAAGTTCTATTTCGCGATCTGATATATAATCTATATCATCTGATTGCTCAAGAACTTCATACTCACCCTCCTTATAACCTTGTATAAGGGTAACTCTGGTATTAAGATTACGTGTAACACCAATCTTTTTACCTGGTATGTGATAAATATAATACATAAATTTATAATTTGTCGTTATACAAGTGCATATTGTGTGCATGATGATAATACCATCCAACATCAATATTTAATCTCTCTGCAATCATTTTTTGTAATGATGAAAATTGATATTGATCATTACAGAAACCGTACCAGATGTCATTAGAACGCATATAAACAGACATATTTAATACATTGTTTACAATTGTAAATTGAACAGCGTATGTACATGGTGTATCTTTAGTATATTTTAGCCACTCTTTCGCGTCATATATACTTATTGCTGCATGTCTGGTTTTAGGATTGTCTTTTAATTTTGCTACAACATAATCTATTTGATCGTTTCGTTTCCATTGATAACCATAATTAGAATTAACCTCACCATTGCTATCAGCCATACGCTCCCATATTGGTGGTACTTTACCATATAGTTCGCCTAGCTTACTAATTCTTGGATCACCAGACAAATACCATTGCCATTCAGCTTCAGCATACTCTAGTTTCCAATTACGTTGTTTATTGGTTATATGATTATCCAAAGGGTTACGTATGTAAAACCCACAGTTAAATAAAGCTTTAGTATTATCAAAGTCTATACCATGTATAATAACCTCATCTAATAATGCCTCATAAGCCTCATTCGCATTGTTATAAGCGTTTTTCATATTTATTATAATAATATTCGTAGAACTCATACATCTTGATCCATATAGCGGTTTTGCTATACACATCAGGTGATCTATTTGTTTTACCGTTAATTTTTATTTCTATATACCAAGTTGCATCACCTGTAGCAAAGGGCGATATATATATTCCATTATTAATACACCATCTATAAGCTTTTAATTGAACTTTAGTTGGTGCATATTCACCCATTGATTGCTTTTTTATTCTAGGCATTTATTCCCATGGCATTGGTTCGTCGTTAATACTTATTGGTTCAAACGGTATAAAACAACCCGACTTTGGTTCCCATTTAAAATGAGCCTCAGCTCCATTCTCACCCAAATTTTGAAACTTAACTTTAAGTATCTTGGCTTTAACCGTTTTTGCATCATAGTCCCTGTGTACCAAAATGCCATGATAACTCGCGTCATACCACTCGCCTCCGCCTTTGATATTATACATTGTCGGTTCTTCAATTTTTCCATCTTTATCTTTATACATTTTAGTTGGATGCGCTACAATAAATACTAGTACATCAAACTTTTTTGCAAACGTTTCTATCTTAGTTAAATACTCCATTGTATATCTATTAACATCTTCTGTTTTACAGTCAATGTCTCTAATCTTATTAAAAGGATCTATAACTAAACATTTAATACCCTTGCGTTTAACTAGTTCAGCGCCTTTGCGTAATACAGACTCTAAACTATATCTTTCCATATCTATAAAAAAATAGTTATCATTAACATGATTAGCAACTTTATTCCATTTATCACCGTGTATATCCTTTGATGTTGGCATACCTTCCCATGTTTTACGCATTAGCTTGTGAGCGTGTAAATACGTAGGTGCATTTTCTGGTGAAGCAAACGCTGTTTTCCAACCATAATTACGATTATAACCTACAACCATCTGATCAACAAAATCAGACTTACCGCTACTAGGTATGCCAGTAACAGTAATAAACTGACCGGTATACGTGCTAAAAATGTTGTCAAAGTTTTCCAAACCAATTTGAAATCCTTTTTTAAACCCATTGCGTACAAAGTCAGTAACTTCATCTTCGATGTCTTTGAATGTCGTAACATTTTCGAGAGGTACTGGTCTTGCTTGCGCAATACGCTCCGATAATTTTTCTTTGCCATATTTTATAAGATATTCATTAGCATCTTTACAATCATCAAATGAAACTAAATAACAAACCTCAGCACCAAGTCTTCTAACTAGTTCTGATTGTAATGCTTGTCCTGCTTCATCTGAATCAACAGCAAGTATTACTTTTTCTTTGTCTTCAAAATAATCTATACAATTGTCAAGATAATCTAAATTATTACTATTAAGTGTAGCTCCATTAGGAACTGATATACTATTTGGTATACCAGCTTCGTGAAGTGCTAACACGTCCATTTCTCCTTCAGTTATAATACAATATTCATAGCCAACAATACTATTAATATTATAAAATACTTTTTCAGCACCCTTATATAACTTAAAGTTTTTACGACCATCTCTATATTTAATATTAATAAGTTGATCGCCCATAAAGTAATTAAACTTTATAGTATTCTCGGTCTTACCGGTTTGCGGCATATACTCATGACCCTCACCAACTTGTAAGTCGATAAGAGTCTGAGCTGATATACCTCTTGTTTTAAACCATTTCAAAACTTTTTGCTCTGGATCTCCAGTTATATTGTAATCCTCTTGCTTATCAATAGGTCTTACGTATTCTTTTTCACTAGCTCCTTTGCGTTGATAAGTATGTAGTTGAAATGATGTATTACAATTGTGACAAGTACCAAGACCCCGTTCCCAATCATATGAAGCACATTTTGCTTTTTGATTTTTAGGTTTTCTAGTGTGCGAGCAAAGAGGACATATACCCTGCTTTTTCCCTTCTTCTAGCTTATGTTGATTAAACTGGTCAATCAAAAATCCATTGATCTCTACTGTCTGCATTTAAATTAATTAAAATGGTAAATCGTCTGCAACCGCGTCTGGTGCAACAACAGGTGCTTTAACTGGTTCATCTTGTCTAGGTGCTGCTGCTACATTTTCTCCGTTTGTCCATACAACTTGAACATTACCTAGATAAGTTTTAGCTGCTTTACTTTCTCTTTCTTCTTTTGTTTGACTTACAATAATAGGACCTTGATTCCCAAATTGATCTACTTCGTCATTTAAAGTTATTACTATAGGTAGATATTTACCTTTTTTACCTTCAATAACTTTTGATTTATCAATATTACTTAAATTGATACTTGCTTTAATTATACTCGCCATAATTATAAAGTTTGATTAATAAAATATTGTTGAGGATCAAAGTCCTCTGATTCATAAAATAATTTATATTGTTCTACTGCTCTTTCTACTTTGTCTTTACCACGCGCTAAAAAATCAGGTGAGCAATCAAAAATACCTATTTGATGCGTAGTTTTATCTATAGCTATAAATATTAATTCATAACCAAATAAGTTTTGATATATATAAGCTTGACTATCATAATTATATTTAGAAGCTGAATATCTAAATTTATGAAGATCTGCAGTTGTTTTTAAATCAACTATTAATCTTTCATCGTGATTAATTATATCAGCTTTGCCTTTCCATTTTAATCCTTCAAGCTTTGTTATACCAGGTTTTTCATATTCTACATTTATACCTCTTATAAGATCAACACATGCTTTGTTATTAAGCATTTTATCTATCATTAACTCTAGTTTATCAACTTCGTTCTGTAATAAACACATTTCACCTCCAGATATTTCTTTATACAACTTTGTATTTCTAGTTGTAGTATCTATTATTTTAAACTTTTTAAGTTTATCTGGTTCTAGTATTGCTGTGTGAAAATAACCACCTATTAAAAAAGCTGGTATTTGTTTTTGCTCATCTCTAAGACCAAGTGGATTTGTTAATAGTTTACCTATATCAGAATTACTAAGATATTGTTTACCAAAATCTCCATAATAATGTTTATCATCTTTTAACTTCTTTATAATTTGTTTTTCAGTCATTATAATGTTTTTAATTCTGATTCTATTTCTTTAGACAAACTGTATTTAGCTTTTATAGCATCTAACTTACCTCCTGCTTTTATGTAGTCCTGTGCTTTTTTAAACGCTGGATCTGATTTAGAGGTTAATGTATTTTTTGCTTTCGGTGCCTTACCGTGTGTGTTTGACGCATCTGAGTCTTGCGTGTCGTCTATTAAGAATAAATTACCTAATGCATATTTTTTACCATAACTGGATGCACTACCAAATTGTTGAGGTGTTTGCATACCTTTTTGATTTAGATCAACTCCAACTAAAGCTGACGCATGTATTGATTCTTTACCGTCACTTATTGTAGCTGTTGAGCAAATTATAGGTATATTACTTACATCAATTAATTGTTCATCAATTGTTACTGATACTCCTAACTTTAGTAGAAAGGGTTTTGTTGCTTCGAGAATGTCTTCGGCTGATCTGAAGTAATATTTGCCGAAAGAGTTAAATCTACTTTTCTTCGATTTAAACTTTGTTTGAATTGTAGCTAATTTTTCGTTTATGTTCATTCGTTTTTATTTAAATTGCTTATTATTATAATCACACATATGTATTATCTTTTACATTTATTTTTAAATCCGTGAAGGCGTAACCTACAGGAAATCAAGCACTTGTGAGTGATCAACGTTTTCTATTAATTTATTTATTGCTTGCTTTTTTAATTCTGAAACTCTTACATAATCACTAACACCTTCTATCTTTAGTATACGAGCTATTTCTTTTGCAGAATGTTTATCACAATCTAAACCATATGATAGTCTTAATACTTCGTATTCTTTAGAGTTAACGCCTAAATGTTTTTCCATTAAACCCATTAAGTATATATTTAGTATTTGTAAATTATAAGGTTCTGATTTATCTGGTATTTGATACATTAAATTCTCATCATCTGTAACGCTTTTAGCATCAATACTTAAAAACATACTATTAAAAAATAATTCTACCATTTTCTTATCTTTTGGATTATTTCTTATTTCATTTTGTTTATGCTCAGGTATTCTCATATTACCTCTATGCATATCTATTCTTCTACGTATTGCGCCTTTTATTCTTTTACTAAAAAAGCTTTTTAATGTTTTTTCAATATCAGGTTTATCGATCAACATTTCCCAGTCAAGCTTATCAACTGCTTTAACTAAAGCCATACCACCTATTTGTAGCAGATCCATTATTGTTAATACACCTATAGCCTGTTGAGATGTTGATTGTTTTCTTGCCATAGCTTCTACTAAAGGTAAAAATTTTATAATTAATTCATTTCTAGTGTAGTAATCGTAAAACTTTTCTTCTGGCATAGATTTTTTAATATCTTCTTTATACCTTATATAGTTTTGAATATTATATTTCTTCATTTAATATATCTTTTTCTTTTTTTAATTCATTATTTATTTTTCTTATTATAGTTCTTTCTGAACAATTTAGCAGTCCCGCTATTCTACTCCATGTTATTTTTTTACCGCAATCATTTAGATCTAACATGCATTGATAAATATCTTCTACGCTCACGCGAGTAGATCTACCAATAAGCTTACCTACTACACTCATCTTTTGATCAAACGACAAGCCACAAAAATCTTTAAATATTATCTTACGTTTTTTGTTTATAGGTGGTTCGCCACCAGTATTAAAGACATCATTAATCATTTCGTTTAACTTTTTATCACTAATAAAAAACGTAACAAAACCATTTTCTTTGTTTGCTATAAATTTAAATATAAGTCTACAATAACCTTGTCTTAATTGTATTTCTGTATTTAAATAATATAAAACATAAAAATGCCATTTTAAAGATTTATATGTAGTAATTTTAGCTTTACTATTAAACAAGTGATAACATTCATGCGTGCCATTTTCATAGTAACTATACAATGAATTTTCAATAGTAGGTTTGTCATTAATAGGATCACACCTATAATTTATTCTACGATCGTTTAACCACTTCATGTTTCTTTCACGTGACATTAGCCTCTTACTTTCTTATTATTATAGGCTTTTGTCTGCCTAGGTTTTACAAAATTTTTAATTTTGGTACGTATACCAAACGCGTCGGTAGCAATTAAATGCTTATAAATTTTATATCTACTCATTTTATAATTGTTATTTTTACTTTATTCCATTTACCGCCTTTTACATCTTTATTCACAAGGAAGTCAATACGTTTTTTCCATCGTTTATTCATTCGGTCTTCAACAGTCCAAACACCATCTAGTTCTCCTGCTCCTTCAACACAAACTTTAGTTCCAAAAACGAAGCCGTGTTGCTCTAAATCTCTAGAAACAGCTATCCATCTATGACTTTGAGGATCAGCTTCATTAATTGTTTTAAGAGATGCTGTAGTTAAATAATCAGCATTGCATTGAGCTGGGTCAGCATGGTATATTGTAGCTGTTACTAATATTGATATTAAAAAATTCATCTGGTCTTGTTATTAATTTCTCGTTTTTACCTGCTACGACATATTTTTCACCTTCATAATAATTCCAATATGCTGTAATACTACAACCCGGAACTTTATATTGATCAGGCATACATTGTGGAGGTTCTTTAAATTCTTGATCTGTAGGTATATTAGGTGGCAAAAAAGACAATGGACCAAAACATTTATCTATTGAAACATGCTTTTTACCATACCTTTTAGTATACTCTGAACCTAGAGCTAACATATGATGAAACAACCACATATATTGTTTATCATTTTCTCTACACCATATTGTTGATGGGTGATTATAATGTGCTTTTTTATAAGGAACATTATCTCCAGAACCATAATGATGATGAGCTGTACAAAGCATTTGGGCTGATTCTAAGATCATTTTAACCACATGCTTATTGTATTGTATCTGTGCTGCTTTAACTGGGTCAGAATGTAAATAAAATATATTCATATCTATTAATTATTATGCGTATATGCGGTTATGCTATACACGTTACTTTATATTGTATTTCTTTTTATATTTTTCTATTTTAATAAGTAATGAAGCTGCTGCCACGTAATCTTCTTTATCTTCTAACTCTTTTAGATCTTCATATAAATTATCTAATTCTTCTTGTATTAATTCTTCTTGAGTTATAGTACCTATTTCTAATTCAGGGTTTTGTTTAGCTAATTCAGCTAGATCAGCCTTAAATTTTTCATCATATTCTGTTTGTCGCTGTATTATTTTATCTACAATAATTTCAGCAAGTCTATTCATTTGTTGCTCTGTCATATATATATATTATCTAATTAATGTTAAGTTAAGTCCGTGTTATAATAATCCTAATTCATATTGTTTTACTAGTAAACATAAGTAACACAATAATATTATAAATAGAATTGAAAATAATTTTCCATAATTTATTTTCTTATTCATAACTAATTGAGATTCACTAACTTGTATTTACCTGATTTTATTTTTTCTCTTGTTTCATCTATAAATTCATTGAGAAACATATTACGGTATTTACCTGTTGTTCTTGAATAATCCCAATAATATTCATCTAACTGTATTTTACCATGATAAGGTTTATAGGCTATTATACTGTTATAGCTTTGAAAGTATATACCTTTAGGGGTTACTATCTTATATTGATTAGGAATTGATCTATTTGAGTTACCATACATTGGTCTTACTTTTATTTTCATAACTGATCTAGTGTTTTTTTATTTAATATTATAGGTGATTCATCTTTATGTGTTGACACAAAGTATATACCTGCTGCTTCTTTAACTAATACCTCTTTGTTTTTAAATCTTTTAGGGTATTTTTCTCTTACGTATTTCTCTATCTTATCCATGATTATTCTTCTTCTTTAACTCTTTCATAACCTTGTTCTATTAATTCATCTTCAACTTCTCCATACATATCATCAACCATTGCTTCCCAAGCTCTATCAATAGCATCCTGCACAAAATAAGCTTCTAGATCGTCTACATATATAATCTCATTATAGTCCATCATAGCATCTAATAAAGGATCGCTAAGATCGCTGTCATAATAATATACATCTTCACTAATACACACATCTCTACCATCACCGCTTGTAGCAACCCAAACTTCATAGCCATCAGCTGTTGATTCAGCGTATATAGAGTAGTCTGGTGATTTGTTATAACTATCAACCAATTCAAACTCATAATACTTTTGTAATTTTTCTAAAGCATTTTCATCACCATCATATAATGATATACCTTTTTCTTTTAATTTTTCTTCGATTAATTTTTCTGTTAAAATTTTAGTTGCCATATTCTATTTTATTATTATTAGTTACCATCCATTCACAATCTTTTAAGCTGTGACCAGCACCATATAAAAATGCTTCACAACTTTCATGATCAGGATTCCATTTGTTTTCATCTGTACATAATACGCTAATGTCATATCTATATACTTTACCGTCACAAAAATCTAGTAAAAATATATATTTAACTGACTCATCTGCGTGTACTATTTCTTTAGCTTCAGCGCCTTTATGAGGTACATAATATTCACCGCCTTGATCGCTTATAACTTTTGCTATTGCTTCATCTGCTTTTAATGAAGCTAGTTTTTCTTCTTGCATTTCATGCCATGCTTTTATTGAATCACTCATATTAATGTTCGTTTTTAATAATATCTTTGCCAAACAAATAACCATGTGGTGATACATCTACAGTACCTATACCGCCATAAGATATTATGTCACCTAGTTCGCTTACAGTCAAATCTGACCACCATCTTTTAGCCATAAGTGTATACTTAAGTCTTTTAGCCGTGCTGTATTTTGTAGCACTTTGGTTTATTTTAGATTTGATTTCTGGTTTTAATTGCTGATAAATTGTTTTCATGTTTTTATTTTATTATATTATCTATTAGTATTAATATTTAGTCCGTATAGTCATCAAAGTCTGCATGTTCAAGACATTGACTACATAGATCTTCACTTAAATAGCTCGGCTCTGCACCGCAACAGTTACTCCACATAATTATATAGTTTAAAATTAGGTGCGCCAGCAGGATTCGAACCTGCGACCTCTAGGTTATGAGCCTAGCGAGCTGACCAACTGCTCCACAGCGCAATATTTGGCGACCAACCTGTGAGCAATGTCTTAAGCTTCTCACGGCGGACAGATTTACTCTTTCGATACTGTGCTTCCACCAGTCTGTAGTGGACGTGGCAGGAGTCGAACCTGCGTTACCAATCTCCGGTTGGATTCGACACCATGGGATTCCCTGGTTGTCTACTGTTACCGGTACTCGGTCAAGACCTTCTCACGCCCATAAGTACAGTTATCTTTGCTTTCGCAGTCGGACTTCCACCGTGCATGCAGTTAATTACTCTGCAATCCGTGATACTGTACTATTTAACACCTCACATACTGCACTACTTGATACTGCCGAAGCGTAAATGAGCATTGATGTTATTGGTGTTTTGCTAGCTATTCACTTATGTGTAATCATCGAGCCAACGTCATAGTTCACACAATTACAGGTGATCAAACCTTAGTGTCATAAATGTCTTGTTGCCTTTAATCATACCTAATTAAGCTACTCGTCTAGCTGTTATTTTCTCCGCCATGACCTATGCACCACAGCGGAGAGTGATTGACTTACTATCTGAATAGTATTACCAGTCTTATGATTAATAATTGGTACATAACTATATTGCTCAGTAGTAGAACAATCAACACACGTCTTATAACCCATAGCTACTCGAGCTTCAGGTATTTTAGTATTTGGTTTACATTTACAATACATAGTTTATATTTTTGTAATTCATATATATTATCTGTGGTCATTTATATTTAGTCCGTTTAGTCAAAATAACCGTCGTTTAGTCTGTAATATATTTCTTCTTCAGCATAGTTTATTATGCTATAATCTTGAACTTCATTACCATCTTCACCTACAACAGAGTGTATATGTATTTCAGGTGGTTCAGGTGGATTAAAGTAATCACCGTGAGACCCAAGTATTACATCAAAGTAAACTTCGTAATTGTGGTCGTTATATTCTATATTAATAGTCATATTCTTTTATAACTTACTTTGTTAGACTGAAAAGCTATTTTGTATTCACCTACAAGGCGTAAAGCTTCTATTTTAGTTTCTGCTGTGTCTATTTCTTCTGCGCCATAAAAGTCGCTCATGTATAATATTTTATATCTCATAATAGTATTTTTTTAACGTCGTAGCTAAGTGCTACTAATTCTAGTGTATCTTTTATTGATTCTAATTCTTGTCTAGAATACTTGTCAGTAAGATCTAGTATTGTTTTTATAGCTCTTTCACGCATAGTTTTTAAGATAATATTTTAGCATAAAATTTAGTCTTACAAGTGGTGAGTAAATAAGTGCTCTTGCTTTATTTATATGCTCTGATACATATAGCTCACCGTTATCTCGCATCCAAACCCACCTGTTATTTTGGTCGTAAGTAGGATTTAGTTGGTAAGCTTTGTATACACCGTTTTGCTTGCGTACATAGCCTGATTTAAACACAGCGATTCTTAGTCGAGGTAGATCTTTTAAGTTATAGTTTTTACTTTTAAACCACTTAAGTCTTTGTTTTGAGTAGCAAGGTACAGGAAACTCAAACTCACGAGTACTGTTTTTAGCTTGTCTTTGTGTTGTTACTTCTCTGATTCCATAGTCGATAAGCAAACGCTTTACGAACTGTTCTTCTAGCATAAATTGCTCTTTTTGATAGTTTGTCATAGTTATTTATTTTTACTTTTTTGTTCTTGTTGTTGTTTGAAGACGTAGTTTACTATAACGTCTTGTTCTTCACTAGTGCATGTAGAAAAGCCAAACTCGCCATACCACTCTTGTGCTAGTGTATCTAATGTTTTAGTTATACTCATAGTATTATTTTAATATATTATCTATAGTTTTTTTTGTTAAGTCTGTACGGTTTATTGACGTAAAGCATCCCATATACTTACTTGTTTTTCTACAAATGTAAGACCTTTATAGTTAAACCAGTGAGTTATACCTTCCTGATCTTTTTGCTCGTTGTAAATAAAAGCAAATTTCTTTGGTAACTCGCCGACTAGATAGCCATTGTAAGTCTTATTATTTAGTTTAATAGTTGTTTTGTTTAAGAATTTAATAGTGTTTTCTTGCATAGTTTAAAGGTGTTATTTTGTTTAGTAAATAAAAATAGTGCTGAGGTATAATGCACTGTGTCTTGATGAGCACAGTATAATAATAATCTCGCATATATTATCTATAGTTTTTTGACGCAAGTCCGTGCAAGAATTTGCATCAGTTATAAAAAAACTGACAAAAGCTAATTAAGTATATAAGTAACTAGCTAATGTCAGTATATTATTTAGACTATTTTATCTAAATCTCTAACAAATTTTGGTAAGTTATTAGAGTTAGTATAAGATTTATACTTAGCGAAGCAAGGCATAGCTTCAAATCGCTCTTTGAGTTGCTTGTAAACTAAGTCATGGTTATAAGTACATTTCTTTTTGTTTTTGTTAGTAAATGTAATTACTACATTTTGACCAATTAGTGATTTGCGAATTACAAAGCGTTTTGTTGTAAGTTTTTTAGTATTTTGCATAGTATATAGTTTAATGTAAGCTTCGTTGCTTACAGTTATATTATCTTTTAAATTAACACGCAAGTCCGTGCGAGTGGCTAACATGGTATAAAAAGAATACTTAAGTATAGCGTAGGTTGGAGTATACTCTTCCGATCCTATTTCAAAACCAGGCTAATAAAAAATAAAGCAGTTTAGTGACTTGCTTAGGTCATTAGTGTTATACTATTTTCTCAAGGTCTCTTACAAACTTAGGTAGATTGTTTGAGTTTGTATAACTGTTGTACTTGTTGAAGCATGGCATAGCATCGAACTTTTCTTTTAATTGATTGTAGACTAAGTCGTGATTGTACTTACATACTTCTTTGTTCTTGTTAGTGAATGTAATCACTGTGTTTTTACCGATTAAAGATTTTCTGATAACAAATCTTTTTGTAGTAATTTGATTTACTTTTGACATAGGATTTTAAATTAAATTAATATTAGTTTTAAACTTCGAATATATTATCTACATATGACGCGAGTAAGTCCGTGAGTGGTCGTACAAGTAAATCACTCGCAAGTCCGTGACTAGCTGAGTAAAAAAAAGCTAAAAACTCCCTGGAAAATCAAACAATGGCTTGAAACGTTAAACCTAAAACCCTAGAAATTGGCCGGACCCGGTAAAATGAAACGATTTTGCTTTTCTAAAAACTTTTCTAAAAACTAGTAGTAACACCATAGCCCTCTATTTGTGACGTTTTTTTATTTTATGTGACATAAGGGTACCTAAATATATAAGTAAGTACCTATTGTCAGTCGTTTTACAGGTAAAAACAATAAAAACTATGTAAGTATATATAATATACGAAAACAAAATTAAAATGGCTCAAAAATTAAGCGCAAAAGCACGAAGAGACAAAGCCAAGAGAGATCTTGAGTATGCAAAAACAGACGATAGAAAGCGTAAAAAAGCTGAAAATCAAAGAAAAAGAAGAAAAGCAGAAAAAAATCATGGTAAAAACTGGTTACTAGACAAAGACTATGATCATACTAAAAAAAGGTTTGTAAGTGTTAAAGCAAATAGAGGCAATTACGGTAAAGGAACAAAAAAATAATAAAAAAAATGGCTAATTTAACCTCATATCCAACAGGTGTACCAAAAAAATCAGACTTACTACTAGGTACTAGTGTAGCTACGCCTGATACTAACGAACAAAATGTTACAAAAAACTTTTCAGTTTCAGATATAGCAGGATTTGCTAATCCTACCGCTGCTTATACAACATATGTAGCTAGATGGACTCAATCAGGTGCTACTGGAGTTCCAATATCAACTAACGTACTGCAAAATACAACAGGATTAACATGGACATGGACTAAAGCTGGTGTTGGTATTTATGATTTTACTCCTGATGCTGCTATTAAAGACAATGTTTATGTAAATGTTTCTTCTTGGGAAGACAACGCGCAATCTACACCCGCATCTACTGGAACTAAATCTCTTAGCGTTAAAATAGCTGGACCTAACTATGTAAGAATTACAAATCAAGATAATGCTGACTCTAGTTTCGTAGATGATGTTCAGAATGGAATGATTGAAATAAGAATATACTAATAACAAATGGCAAGAATAAGTTCTTATCCTTTCGATAAAAACGTCACAGACAATGACGCTTGGATTGGAACGGATGCAGTAAATAGACAAACAAAACAATTCACTGCTTCTGCAGTAGCAAACTATTTAAACATTAATGCCAAAGTAAATATTGGTGGACAAATGTCTTTTAAATGGTCAGACACCGAAAATGGTGGGGCTGGAACAATATCAAGAGCTAATGGTGGTGGATCTGGCAGCGCTATTAGTGCACTAACTACAATACATTTATCTATAACAGAATTAAATGGACAAAATGTAGTTAAGTTTTTAGAGTATATAACAGGTAAAGATATATTATTAGGCCAAGGTACAGAAATTAGTAATTTTGGTCATTTTACATTAAACACTTACGCTGTGGATCCAAGTAATCCTAGTTATTATATAGCAACATTAACATATATCGGTGGTAATGGTAATATAGCTCCACAAGGAACACAATATACAATTATACAATTTAATATTAATGATGGCACAGGTCAGACAGTTGTACAAGAGTTCAATGTAATGTCTACTCAGTGGGTTATTAATAATACAACAGGTAAGACAAGACCTTCAGTGACGACCGTAGACACGCAAGACGATGTGATTTACGGATGCGTTGATTATATCAACGATACTGTAATACACGTCAATTTCGACGAGCAAGCGTCGGGCAAATCATATTTAAACTAACAATAACTAAAACATTTAAAAAATGGCAATTAAGTACTACTGCGGGTTGGACATGCTCGCATCAATTGATTTAAACCAAAATCAACTGGTCAAACCAAGAATAGAAAATCTTGGTTCTGATCCATCCGGGGTAGAAGGACAAATCTACTATAACACAACAAGTGATGTATTAAGATTGTATACAGGAGCTGGTTGGGTATCATTAGCGTCTGCTGGTGGTGTAACATCATTTACTAATGCGTTTGGAACTTATGTAACTGGAACAGCTAACTCATCAGCTACTGGTGCGGTAAACATGGGTACAATAGATCTTAGCGCGGTTGATGGAACTGCATCTGCTGGAACTAGATTCTTAACAAAAGATAATACTTGGGCAGTACCTTCTGATGTAGGTATTACTAGTATAACTTTAGCTTCAGATGGTGATGCAACTTCAGGTAATACAATAACATCTAATGGAACATTAACATTATCTTTTGATGGTACAAGTTCACAATATGTAGATGGAGCAGGTGATTTAGTTACTTTCCCAACTATACCAACTGTTAATAACGGAACATTATCTGTTACAGCTGGTAATGGTTTATCTGGAAGTAACTTTACTTTTACTGCTAACCAATCAGGAAATACATCGGTAACCCTAGCAATTGGCTCAGGAGCTGGTATACAGATTAATAGCACTAATGTAGCTGTTGATTATGCAGGAACTGATAACGTAATTTTATCTGCAGCTGATGGTACTAGTGTTACTTTAGCTGATGCAGATGACATTATATTCTCTGATGCTACAGACGATGGTGTTAAATACGCAAACTTATCTCAATTAAAAACATACATTGGTGGTGATAATTACGGATCATGGACAATAGCTGGTGATTCAGGTTCATCAACAGTATCATCTGGTCAAACTGCTACAATTGCTGGTAATTCAGTAGCTGGTAAAGAAGGTATCGATACTGTAGAAAGTGGTAGAACAGTAAACATTAACTTAGATCTTAACGAAATAACCACAGTTACATCAGTTGCTGCGACCGCAGAGCTTATTGTAAATAGTTCTGGTAACAAAAAAATTGATATAGATGATATTCATTTAAATCAATTTGGTGATGCAGAAGCAGATGTAGACTTTGGTGGAAACAAACTATTAGATGTAGCAACTGGTACTGCAGGTACAGACGGTGTTAACTTAGCACAAGTTCAATCTATAGCTGCTGGAGTTGGAGTATTTCAAGGTGGATATAATGCTATAACTAATAGTCCAGCTTTAACTGGTTCAAGTAATGTAGCTTTAGATCAAGGTGATTACTACGCTGTAACAGATTCAAACAACACTTCATTTTTAGGAACTGTAGTAGAAGTTGGAGATTTAATATTTGCAAATAATGCAATCGCAGCAGGTTCAACACCGAGCGCTTCAGATTATACAATTGTTCAATCAGGACAAAGTATAGCTGGAGAAGGTTCTACTGATGGCGCAACTGTAAAAGGTGTAGCTGGTTTCAACTCAGCGCACTTTAGTGTAACATCTAACGGTTGGGTTTCTGCAGATATATACGGCGGTGGTTCTACACTAGGTATTGTTCCAAGTGGTGGTTCTGCTGGTAAGTATTTAGATGGTACTGGTAGTTGGGTTACTGTTCCTGCTGGAGATGTAACTGGTATTGATGCTGGTGATGGTATTAGAATAGATGACGGATCTACAGCAACGCCAGAAGTAAACGTACAATATACAGGTACAAACAACGTTGTAGTTAAAGCTGCTAATGCTGAAGGTACTTCAATAGCTACAGGTGATCTTATTATGTATGCAGACTCTTCAGCTAGTGACGCTGTTAAAAGAGGTTTAGTTTCAGATTTACCTTTTGCACCATCAAGTGTAGTTACAGGTGTTACAAGTGTTGGTTTATCAGCACCAGCCGCGTTTAGTGTATCTGGTTCACCAGTAACAGGTTCTGGAACTTTAGCATTTACAGGCGCTGGAACATCATCACAATATGTTGATGGTACAGGTTCTTTACAAACATTCCCAACAATACCACAAGGTGATGTAACTGCTGTTCAAGCTTCTACATCAAACGGTTTATTAGGTATTAATGTAGCTGACAGTACTGGTCCAATACCAAAAGTAGGACTTAACATTGCTGGTTTAACTAGTATTGGAAATGCTTCTAACTTAGATGATGCAGATGAATTCCCATTCTATGATGAAAGTGTTCCGCAAAACAAAAGAGTATCACTAAGAGAACTTAAAGATTACATAACTGATACTCAATCTTTTGCTACTACTTTAACAAGTCCATCTGCTGGTTCTGAAACTGTAACTCACAATTTAGGATCTTACGATGTAATTGTACAGCTTTATGGCGATACAAGTAAAGAAACAATTTATGCTTGTGTTGACAGAACTAGTACAAATGCTTTATCAATAACATTTGATAGCGCTGTTGGTCAAGACGTAAGAGTTCTTGTATCAAGAGTAACTAACGAGTAAAACAAAAAATCCCTCCTATTAATTTAGGAGGGTTTTAATAAAATTTAATATTTATGCCTATTAACTATTATTGTGACGTAGAAGTCCAATCAAACATATTAACTACAGATACATCTAATTCTAGAGTAGGTGTTAATATAGCTTCACCAGCCACAACATTTCATGCAAATGGAGTAGTTAGAGCAGGGGGAAGTAATGGTCAAACTTATACAGAAATAGGTCCAGATAGTATATTTTTTTATAATAATGGTGTTTATAGAGGTAGTATAGATTTGTATCCAAATAGTTCTTCTGGTAATTTATACATTGGTGGAGCTAATGGTGCAACTGTTTATTTTGGTGCTCCTACTAGTTGGACAACAAATATAAGTGTTCAAGGTAATATTACTGGGTCAGGTAATTGTGGTATATCAAGTAGATATAGCACTTCAAGTCAAGGGAGCAGTTCAGCGCCTGTTTATTATTTCAGCGGAAGAAGTACTACCGGTATGTATTTTAATTATAGTCCAGAAGAAATTAGATGGTCTATATCTGGTACTCAAAGATTATCTCTATCTGCATCAAAACTTAGAATGGTTGGTGATATTTCTGTAAGTGGAAATAATAAGGTTTATTCAGAAAACGATGAAATAACTTTGATGGCAGGTGGTACAAATGGTGTTAATATTAATGTTGATGACGCTAACGGCGAGATAACAATTAGCGATAATACAACTGTGGGTGGTTATGTTAAATCAAACGCTGCAACAGATGCTTATAGGGGTTATATTAAAAACACAATTAATACAATTGTTCACGAAAAAGCTGCATCTGCAGACTTTAATTATGTTCCTTTTAACACTGTCCAAACAGGTAATTCCAATCAATACTATAATGCTTTTGTAGCGCCTTATGATGGTAGAGTTAAAAAAATTCATGTAAGGCACTCTGGAGGCGCAACTCCTACAGCCACGAATGTTAGGTTTAAAAAACAAGTAAACGGAACATTATCATCTACTCAATATCAAGCTACTGTATCTAATGGAGCTACCACAAACATGCAGGCTGAGTATAATTTTGGTAACAATGATTTTACTTTTAATGAAGGTGATCTACTTAGGATAGCAATGCAAACGAGTGATGCTTTTGGAACTCAATCTAGAACTATGGGCGGAGGCGCAGTAACTATAGTTCTTGAATATTCAATTTCTTAATATGGCTAATATAAACGATAATATAAGAACAAAAAAGCTTTATAAAAGTGGTAACACAACAAAAGCTTATAAAGACTCTAACGGTGAGATTGTTGTACCCTCAAGTGTAGCTTCAGAAATAGCTGCAGTATCAGATATAACAGAACTTTTAAATGATCATGAAAACTATTCTAAGTCAATATATCTTTTAAAAGAAATAGAAAATATGAGGCAAGACATAGAAGAATTACATGCTTTTGTAAAAGATGCTTTTGGTAAAGACTCATCAAGCGCCGCGTCAAAAGGTGATAAAGGTGATAAAGGTGATAAAGGTGATAAAGGTGACACTGGCGCTACAGGACCAGCTGGTAGTAATGCTTCTGTAAGTGGATTTAAAGGTCAAAAAACAGTTGGCAAAGAAACCTGGACATTTGAAGATGGTTTGTTAAAAACAGTAAAATAATATATTATGGAATTTAGATGGGGTTATAATTGCAATACAATACGTGAAGGTAAAAATTTTAGATATGAAATACAATGGGTTTTAACTGGATGGGGTTACGGAAGAGTAGCTAATAGATCTGGTTGGTTAAACTCAACACCTGAAGAAATACACGGTGAATTTATAGGTTTTCCTGAAATAAGAGACGAAGATTATATAAGTTTTATTAAAACTAGTTTATATGGAAATATAACTAGAATAAAAGATGAAATAAGAGAAGAGCTAAGAGAAGAGTAAAAATAAAGAAAAACAAGTAATAATAAATATATACCTGCTCGGTAAAGAGCGTAACCAAATATTAATTAAAAACCAAAACCAATGACAGTTTATTATTCGACTAATTCGTGGAGTAGTCAACCACAACCAAACAAAAACCATTTAAAATTATGGAACCATATTGCAAATAAAGCAAACTGGAGAATTGTTCAGTTACAAAATGGATATTACCAGACTGAATACAAAGACATGCGTAAAGACGACGAATGGGTTGATGTTACAAGGCGTGAAACAATTGAAGCGGCTGAAACATCTATAGATAAAACAATAGAGCATTATTTAAAAAAAATAGATTTTGCAAACGGCCCTAAAGTTGTTAAGACTTTTGAATAAAAATAAATAAAAATTTAATATAATTTAATATAATACAATATGTCAGATAACATAGTTAAAAATCTAAGCTTTGGGCACGAAGCTAAAAAAGAGGTTTTTAAAGGTATAGAAAAATTAGCTAAAGCAGTTAGTTCAACTCTTGGAGCTGGAGGAAGTTGTGTTTTGCTAGAAGATAACTTTGGAAACCCAACAATAACAAAAGACGGTGTAACAGTAGCGGAAAGTGTAGTACTTAGAAACCCAATAGAAAACTTAGGGTGCAACTTGTTAAAACAAGCTGCAAAAAAAACAGTAAAAGAAGCGGGTGATGGTACTACAACCGCAACCGTTTTAGCTCATGCGATATTAGAAGAAGCTGATAAAATAGATTCTAGTATAAACAATAGAGAATTAAAAAAAGGTATAAACAATACTGTTGATAAAGTAATACAATATTTAGATGATATATCATTACCAGTAAAAGGTAATATGATAAATCAAATAGCTACAATATCAACAAATAACGACAAAGAGCTAGGAAATTTAATAGGAAAAGCTTTTAATTCAGTTGAAAACACTGGTGTTGTTATGATGGAGCAGTCTGAGTCTGGTCAAACAGAATTAGAAATTATAGAAGGTGCTCAATACTTTAAAGGTTTAACAAGTCCTCATTTTGTTACAAATAAAATTAAAAATACAGCTGAATTAAATAATCCTTTAGTTTTATTAATAGAGAATAACGTAGAAAGTATAAGACAAATACAGTCTGTTTTAGAATATGTTATTAAAAATAATAAACCATTATTAATAATTGCAGATTTAAGTAATGAAGTTTTATCTGCTTTAGCAATGAATAAAACAAAAGGTAACATAAAAGTAAATGTAATAAACGCTCCTGTTTTAGGGGTTAATAGAAAACAAATGCTTGATGATTTAGCTTTGCTAACGGGAGCTACATTAATAAATGAAGATCTTGGAGATGACATGGATTTAATTCAAATTGATCATCTTGGTTCTTGCTTAAAATCAATAACAAGCGAAACAGATACAATACTTCAATTTGAAAAACAAAATGAAGATTGTTTAAATATTACAAATAAAATAAAAAAGCAACTTTTAACTTGTAAAATACCTGATAAGATAATAAGTTTAGAAAAAAGATTAGCAATGCTTTCTGCTAAAATAGCAGTTGTAAAAGTTGGTGCTAATTCTGAAATAGAGTTAAAAGAAAAAATGGATAGAGTCGAAGACGCTATCTGTGCTACAAAAGCCGCTGTCAAAGAAGGTATTGTACCAGGCGGAGGTGTTGCTTTACTAAATGCTTCTCTTTATTTAAAAAGTAAAAATAAAGCTGAAGAAGTATTAATAAAAGCTATAACAGCCCCTTATAAAACAATACTAAAAAATGCTGGACTAAAATTTGAAATTTTTAATAAGAAAGGTTTTGGTTTAGATGTAGTTACAGGAAGTATGGTAAATATGACTAAACAAGGAATTATTGATCCTGTCTTAGTTACTAAAAGCGCTTTAAAAAACGCGGCTTCTGTAGCAACTACTATATTATCTACTGATTGTGTAATAAATAATTTAAGAGTAGATGAAGGCGGTAGGTAGAAACATTATTATTAAAAAGCTTAAGGAAGGAACTACTAAAACAAAAGGTGGTTTGTTATTAGCTGAAAACCATAGAGATGACATTAGATATGTTCAGGCTACAGTTTACTCTGTTGGCGATGAAATACAAGGTCTAAATAAAAATGATGTTATATTATATGATCGACACGCTGGTCATAAAATAGAATATGAAAAAAATATATATCACGTTATAAAAATACAAGACGTGGTCGTTGTTTTATGAGAAAGCTTGATGCAGAAGATTTAAAAGAATTAAACCTGCTAAAACATTACCGTATAATACGCAAATGGGCTTGTAAAAACAACGACTTAACAGATGCTGAATTAGAGCTGCTTGTATATTTAGATGCTATAGAATATTTTACTAAAAAAGATTTTATAGAAGGTAGTTATTCCTTTAGTTGGAATAATAGAAGATGGAATAAGTTAATAAAAAACAATTGGATTGTTGTTTGGAGAAATAGAAATAGAACTACTCAAAAATATAACATATATAAAGTTTCTTTTAAGTTTAAACAGTTAATAAATAGAATTTACAAAATAATGCTAGGTGAAGAAAACATACCAACTAGCGAAAGAAGAAACACTGTTATAAAGTGTAAATCATATAGTGATAAAGTTTTAACAAAAGCTATATATAACGTAAATAAAGATAAATATAGATAAAATGGGTTTTAAATCAAGCATGCCTTATTCGTTTAATCCTCAACTAGAAAAACAGGTTGAACTAAGCAGATTTGATAGAGATTTTGGTGTAAAAAATCTTAACGCTAAAATAGCTGGTAGAAACGAAGATATAGTATCTTTTGAAGATTACCAAAAATACGGCGGTAAAGCACCTAGTACAGCTGTTGATAGATATGGTATGCCTGTTTATAAAGGAAAAGATCTAAACAAACAATATTTCCAGCAACCAGATCATATAAGATATGATGAAGCTAATGTAACTGATTTAGATAGGCAGGGTATGGGTTATAAGAAGTACCAAGAAAATCTTGCTTATCAACAACAACAAGCTGATCTAAAAACATATGGTGATGCTGGTAGACCAACTATAATAAATGACACGATGCAAAATACTCAAGAAAACCAAAATATGCTATTAGGTGATTCTAGTCCTTTCAATGACACTACTCAAAATGCAGCCACAGGTATATATGGTAATTTACAAGAAAGAACAGCTGCTGTATCTCCTTTAGCTCAAAAAATAGATCCAAAAGCAATATTTAATGCAGTAGACGCATATAATACAGCTATGAATTTAGGAGGAGCGATAGCAAGTCAAACACAATCACCTGGTGTAAACAGTTATAACACTAAATCAAATTCAACGAGTAGTGTTCCATTACCTGGTTTACCAACAAGTTCAACAAAACCATCAGCTAATACTGGTTCATATAGCAACCCATTAAATAATCCAGGCGGAACTCAAAACACTATAAATTTAAACACTGGAGGTAATACTCAAAATTCAAAATATTCTTTTTTAGACAATCAAGATGCTTTTAAAGTAAGTGATCCTAATAGAAGTTCTTTTTTAGGTACTTATAAAAGAAATACAAAGTCTTTTGATGATAGAATAGCAAAGGCTACTGAGCAAGGTAAAATGAGAAAAGTAGCTAGACTACAGCAAAGACAGAAAAACTTTAATGAAAATCAAAGTCAAAAAGGAGGTATAAATATAGGTTTTAGAATGCCTTTTGGTAAAAACAAAAATAAAAAAATAATTTAAAAACAAAATTATGCATCATAGAAAATACGATCCATCAATGGAAAGATTAAAACCAGGAACAAAAGTAGGTGTTGTAGGTGAAAACGCAATATGGGACGGACCATTAGATCAAGTTGGTAGAGCTCATAAACCAGGAAGTAGTTCGGGAGCTGATCCTATAGAAGTATTAAAAGCTTCATGTGAATGTGGAGCTGGTATGCCTATAACTAAAAGAGCTAAATTAGGGTAATGGCAAGTTCACCAATAAGAAAAATTAGTTCAGCGTGTAAAGCTGCTGCTAAAAGAAAATTTAAAGTATGGCCTAGTGCTTATGCTTCAGGTTGGGGCGTGCGCTGTACTAAAGCTGGAGGCCCTAGTAAATTTGGTGGTAAAAAGAAAAAATAATGCAAGGATATAAGCAACCTTTTAATTCGCCTGTATTAAAAAGATGTTGGCCTGGTTACTCTGCTGTTGCTGGCAAAGATCCATATAGTAAAGGTAGTTGTAAAAAAAATTCACCAGTTAAAAAGAAAAAACAAAAAGGTGGCGGTACAACTAAAACTTGTTTACCGGCTTCTAAAATAAGAAGCATGAGTAAAGAGCAAAGACAAAAGCTAGTTAACTCTAAAAAAGCCGCTGGCGCTAAAGGTAAATATAAAAGATCATCAAAGACTAATGTAAAAGGCGCTCGTAAAAAAGGCGCTACATTACGTGACTGGTTTGAAAAAGAAGACTGGAGAAGAGTTGATGATCCATCAAAAAAATGCG
>Ga0208162_1000027_pt1 | contig 65123 bp, 93 predicted proteins | sample CB_VirMetaG_4_FD_184539 | JGI IMG/M metagenome (GOLD analysis project Ga0208162, IMG submission 184539) | Freshwater to marine saline gradient viral communities from Chesapeake Bay - CB_1508_1M Viral MetaG (SPAdes) (version 4) | ecosystem: Environmental > Aquatic > Marine > Coastal | place: USA... | reverse complement strand
GAATCTTTTGTTTGCAACCTCTCTTCTCTTAACTTGGTTGAGTATGAAGAATGGAAGGACACAGATGCGCCAGAGACATTAACGATGTTTTTGGACGCTGTCATGACAGAGTTTATTCAAAAATGCGAAAAGATTCCTTTTATGGAGGCTCCTGCGAAGTTTGCAGAAAAACAAAGAGCTTTGGGTATAGGTGTGCTTGGTTGGCACTCTCTTTTGCAGTCAAAAAATATTGCATTTGAGTCAATGGAGGCAAAGTTTCTCAACTCTCAAATTCATAAACTCATATTTGAAAAAACTCAAAACGCATCAAAGCAAATGGCTCAAGTTTATGGCGAACCAGAAATTCTTAAAGGTTATGGTTTGAGAAATGTTACAACGATGGCTATTGCCCCAACGACATCTAGCTCATTTATTCTTGGTCAAGTATCACCAAGCATTGAGCCGTTAAACTCAAACTATTTTGTTAAAGATCTGGCAAAAGGTAAGTTTACCTATAGGAACCCATATCTTGAAAAAGTTTTAGAAAAATACGAAAAAAATGACGCAGAAACTTGGAAAAGCATTCTTGTTTCTGGAGGTTCTGTTCAACACTTAGATTTTCTCACAGAAGACGAAAAGTCTGTATTTAAGACGTTTGGTGAAATTAGCCAGAAAGAAGTAATAATTCAAGCTGCGCAACGTCAAAAGTACATTGACCAAGCTCAAAGTCTTAACATTATGGTTCATCCGAAGTCTTCTCCAAAGGACGTAAGCCAACTTATGATTTTTGCTTGGGAACAGGGTGTAAAGAGTCTTTACTATCAACGTGGCACAAATCCAGCCCAAGAATTAAGTAGGAATCTACTTGAATGTCAATCTTGCTCAGGTTAAGTGTAAATAAAGTGTGGCCTCATTCCATTTACATGATATTCAAAGAAAGACTGGCAAATTTATTCGTAAGTTTGGCACTCATGACGATGTAGACTCTGATACAGTAAATGAAGCTATCTGGAGCTATGCAGATGTAGCTGGAAATTATGTTTTCCCAAGTGATTCTGGTGAAGTTATGTATATTTCAAGCAACAATGATCTAGATATAACACCCATAACCGTTCAAGGATTAGATGCTGATTTTAAAGAAAAAGAACAAACTATTTTACTTCAGGGTCGCACAAGATTAACACTAGACGGCACTTGGTCTAGAATTAGTAGGATGTTTAATTCTGATTCAAGCGATATAGCTGGTAACGTTTTTGTTTATACAAATGGGGCAAATACCCTTGGAACCCCAACGACGCCTAACACTGTAAAAGCTGTAATAGAGAACGGTCACAATCAGACAATGCAAGCCATATATACCGTTCCAATTAACTATCAATTAAATTTATCTTCATATCATTTATCTTGTGATGCCAAAACATCAAACACTACGGCGAATTTAACAATAAAATTGGTAGTTAGAGAAAAAGGTTCTGTATTTAGAACGCAAGAAATTATAGCTGTTTCTAACTTTTGTCCATCTATTGTAAAACTCGATATGCCCCTGCCAATACCAGGAGGAAGCGATGTAATGTTTCAGGTTGTGTCGGCCACAACAAATAATATGCACGTTCATGCTGTTTTTGAAGGAATGCTTCTATAATTTTTTAAAAAAGGTGTAATATATTGAACATGGGAGAACAAGACGATAGACTACTAAGAATAGAGCAAAAAGTTGATAAATTATCAGATGCAATTGTTTCTATAGCCAGAGCAGAAGAAAAGCTACTTCAACTTGGAACAATAACTGATGTCCTTTTTAAAAAATTAGAGGACATGAACGAAAGAATCATGGAAATGGAAAAAGCGTCCGCAGAAACAAAGGCTCTTGTTAACGGCTTTAGCAGAGTTGCTTGGGTTTTCACAAGCGGATTATTAACCGCTATAGCTGGTATTTTTGCTTATAATATTTTAGGCTAATTTTTTTTAAAAAACGTGTAATATATAATATGGAATTAGATTTTTCAGAAAAAATAGAAGCGAAGCGTCCTGGCCCCAAAAGCGCCGCACAGACTCCAGCAGAGCCAAATGAAAGAAAAAAAGGCTCTTCTGTTAATGAGCCAGGTTCTGCCGCAGGTGCAATTACTTTTAGCGAAAAAGTAACACAATCTCTGAAAAACAAAGTCAAAGAGCATAACGAAAAACATTCCAAAAAAGTAACCCTTTCTCAACTTAAAAAAGTTTACCGCAGAGGAGCTGGCGCTTTTTCATCTAGCCATCGCCCAGGAAAATCCAGAGGCCAATGGGCGATGGCTCGTGTAAATACTTTTCTTAAAATGATGCGCGGAGGAAAGGTTAAAGATTCTTACCGTCAAGCTGACCAAGATATTGCCAAAGCATCTGAAGAAGAACTTGTAAACCTTACTATAGAATCTATTTATGATGAATATGCTGACGTAGAATTGGCGCTTGCAAAAATTGATTTACTTTCTGCTGGTATTTCAACTTCTGAAATCTTAAATTATTCAGAAGCAGAAGACTGGGACAGCGAATCAGAAGCCGAAAAAAAGACCTTAAACAAACCATTTAGATTACCAAGCGGGTCCAAAAAGAAATTTGGCGTTTATGTTAAAAACGATAAAGGTAATGTCGTTAAAGTTACATTTGGTGATCCAAACATGGAAATCAAGCGTGACGACCCAGAGCGCCGAAAAGCTTTCCGCTCTCGCCATCAATGTGACACAAATCCTGGCCCCAAATACAAAGCAAGATATTGGTCTTGCAGAATGTGGGAAAAGGGCAAATCTGTAACCAGCCTAACAAAAGGCGAAGAGCTTATCCAACAAAATCCATCACTTGCCAATGTAGAAATTGTACAAGAAGATGAATACTGAACCATTTACAGGATCTAGTCTTTATCAAGAATTTCTCAAAGAAAGAGAAGAAATACTCAAACTTAAATGGATCGAATCAGAAAAAGCCAACAAAGATATAGGTTTTGAAAAAGCTTTAATGATTTGGGTTAGAAAATACAGAGAAAATTGGAAAACAGAAAGAAAAAATAAAAATTGACAAAATCAAAATGTAGCGTATGATTCGTTGCATGTCAGTTAATTTAATATCCATATCAAAGCCAGAAATCAAAGGGGTCAAAAATGCCGAAGATTTAGTGGCTTATTGTGCTAGGGTTAGCAATCCAAATAATCAATTAAATACGGAAACGGCTCCAAAGCTTTTAAAATATTTAATTAAACACAAACATTGGTCACCATTTGAGATGGTTTCAATGACCCTTGAAATAAAAACGAGTAGAGCTATTGCCGCACAAATTCTTCGGCATCGATCTTTTTCCTTCCAAGAGTTTAGCCAACGGTATTCGGAGTCTTTATCTTCGATTCCCACAGAGCTAAGAAAACAAGGGAAAACAAATAGGCAAGTCGGCGATGAGGTAATTGATCCCGTAATTATGGATGAATTTTATTCAGAAACGACCAGACCAGCTTCTGAAATTATAAAAGATTATACTAATTTTACTTTTAAAATTTATGAGCAATTAATCAAGCAGGGAGTAGCAAGAGAAAGTGCAAGAATGATTCTGCCATTATCGACAGAAACTACAATGTATATGTCTGGATCTCTTCGTAGTTGGATACATTACATCGAGCTTAGAACTCAACAAGAGACGCAGAAAGAACATAGGGAAATTGCTGAAGGATGCAAACAAATTTTCTTAGATAAATTTCCAACTTTAGCAGAGGCTCTTAAATGGAACAATTCTTAGGGCTAGTATATACCATCTGTTTTTCTACTTGCATTTGGCCGCAAATAATTAAAAGTATAAAAACAAAAAAAGTAGAAGATGTTAGCATTTCTCTTTTTGTGCTTTCTATAATTGGTTATATAGCAGCAATTTCTTATACAATCCTTCGTGTTGGTTTTGATTTTTGGTGGTTGATAAATTATGGACTTAGTTTATTATCTGCTGTAATCATGTTAATTATTTGGTTTAAATATAAGAAATGATTACTAAAGAAAATTTAATTAAATTTGGCTGCGATCAGTACCCCAAAAATTGCAATCCTAAAATACTAAAAGTTGTAAACCAGCCAAAACTTGAATATGGTCATGTTTTTATAGAGTTGAATCAAGATGGCATGAAAGTCTTGGCACACAGTCCAAAGGTAGATCAAAATAGATTACAAATTTTCACACATTTTATAGCTTACGTTGTTAAAAAGTTTAATTTAAATCTTAACTTTAAATTTATTTTAAACACATACGACGAACCAGCATCTGGAGATTTTCCCGTTTTTAGTTTTTGTGGGAATTCAAAATACAACTCAAATATCGTTGTCCCAGATCCACATCTACTTTCGAGATATATGGGCAAAACATTTGGCGACAACCAAGAATTTCAGCAAAAAAATAATAAAGTTGTCTTTAGGGGTTCTGACACTGGGCCATTCCCATACCCATTTAAAAACGAAAGGATTATGGCTTGTATCTACGCACAAGACAAGCCGAACCTTAATTTTAAAATATCAAACTTCGTGAGCTATACAAAAAAGTGCTTGGACTTGTTTAAAATAGATATAGAAAAAATTTCAGGACATTATTTAAATAGTGTAGACCAATCTAAATGTAAATATATTGCTGATATTAATGGAAATACAGCTGCGTGGGATCGGCCATGTTGGGCCTTGGGTTTGAACTCTATCTTGATTAAAGTGCAGCTCAAAAAAAATTCTGATGAAACTTGGTACTCAAAGTATATGGAACTAGAAAATATTGTACCAAGATTCTCTCTATCAGAATTAGATAGTATAAATTTAGACCCATCATTTTACAATCCTAGGCAACAAGAGTTTTGCAAAATACTATTAGACCCAACAACGCAAGAAGAATATCTTAAAAGCATTTTAGTTAAATATGACTCGCAATACAATAAATAAATTTGGCTCTAAAACCAATGGTCTTGGAGACATTCTTTTGCTCACATCGATCTGTAAATATAATCCAATGCAATTCACCATTCAACTACCAGAAGAACAAGAAAGATTCTCTTGCCTTTTTGAAGGTTTGGCAACAATTGAAATCACTAATAAAATTACAACGCTTCAAGATATTGGTGGAGGCCACTACGCTACTAGAAAACTTCGTGGACTTTTCGAGAATGCTGACCTGCTAGACAACAGACCTCTCGTACTTTATTCTGACACGGAGTCTGAAATTTGGGCAAACAAATTCTTAGCCCAAACATGCGAGGGAAAGGTTCCAGTTGTATTTCAACCAGACTGTAGTCCACGGTGGCGACACGTTAGAGCGTTGCCAGAAAACATTGCAAGTAAAATTAAAGAACAGCTAAAATCGCAAGGCGCTCACCCAATTGATCTTTCCGAAATTGAAAGAATAGACCTCAAAAAATACATCTGCCTACTTCGAAAAGTTGGAAGATATGTTGGGGCAAACACAGGAGACTTCCATCTGGCGGTTGCTTTGGGAGCGATGTGTCACATATACGAACCAAAAAATAGTCAATTTTTTCAAGACTACGAGTGGAATTACTTTCACCCAAGCATATTATACAGTAAATATGAAACTTAATTTAGGATGCGCTAAAGATGTCAGGCAAGGTTATAAAAATGTAGACCTTCACTACAAACACCCAGATGTAATTAACGAAGATATATCAAACCTCTCTTTTGTTGAAGATAATACTGTTGAAGAGATTATTGCACACGACATTATTGAACATCTTCCACTGCAAAAGTCTGTTGAGTGTCTTAAGGTTTGGTACAATTATTTAAAACCAGGAGGCATAATAAGCATTCAAACCACAAACTATCCGCTAATGATGAACGCAGTTCATCTTGGGATTTGGAACATGGTCACATTAAACCATATGCTTTTTGCAGGTATCAATTACACAGATGTTGGATCGCAGGATTGCGACTTTCACAAAAGCACCTATTCTGTACACGAGTTAAGTCAAATCCTTGAGCAAATTGGTTACACAATTTTCAATACAAGAGAGGACTCTGTTGATGCAGCGCTTATGTCAAACCCATACAGCCACAATCTTAATCTTTATATTATAGCAAAAAAATGAGTTATTCACAAATAGGACAAGATGTATTCGTAAATGCATTATTTGAAAATCGCAAAGGTTTCTTTTTAGATTTTGGATGCGGTGGATGGAGAGACAAACCAAACGGAAACAATACTCTCTATTTAGAGGAAAGAAATTGGGACGGCTTATCCGTAGATATGAACCCAACTTTAATAAAAGAATTCACAGAAAAAAGAAAAACAAAGGCTATTTGCCAAGATTTAACAAGAATTGATATAAAAGAATTTTTAGAAACCAACCAATGCCCCAAACTAATTGATTATTTTTCTTTTGATGTGGATGAGGCCACAGATCATGTTTTAAATCATTTTCCATTTGATGAATTTAAATTTAAATTTATTACATTTGAACACAACCTATATGATCCGAAATATAAAGGATTAAAAGAACGAGCATTGAAAATTTTCAAAAACAAAGGATATAAATTGTTAATTGAAAACGTCGAGTGGCGAAACCTTCCAGTTGAGGATTGGCTTGTTCATTCAAGCTATTCTAATTTACCAAAACTCGGAAAAAATATTTCACATACTAATTGTGTTGAACTATTAGAACCTTTTATTAATAAAATAACATGAAAAAAGTAATTGTCACAGGGATAACAGGTCAAGTCGGCTCGTATATGGTTGATTATCTTTTAACAAATACAGACTACAAGATCTATGGAGCTATTCGTAGATTAAGCGTTCCAAATCATAAAAACATTGAACACATTGATTCAGATCGTTTCGAACTTATCGAGATGGATCTAACTGATGAGCATAGTATCTTTACCACAGTTCAAGAAATTAAACCAGATTATTTTATTAACTTTGCCGCAAACTCTTTTGTGGGTAACAGTTGGCATATGCCCGTAAATCATTTCGACACAAATGCTCTTGGTGTCATGCGTCAACTTGAAGCCATCCGCAAGATTTGCCCAAGTTGTCGCTACTATAACGCAGGTTCATCCGAAGAGTTTGGTGATGTGATCTATAGCCCACAAGACCTTAAGCATCCAGCAAGGCCGAGAAGCCCATATGGAGCATCTAAAGTCGCCGCAAGGCAGATTGTAAAGGTATGGCGCGACTCATATGATTTGTACGCCATTCAAGGCTATCTATTTAATCACGAATCAGAGCGTCGCGGTGAAGAATTTGTAACTAGAAAAATTACAAAAAATGTAGCACGAATTGCAAAGTCCTTGCAGCTTGGTGATACAGACTTTAAACCACTTGAGCTTGGCAATATAGACGCCAAGAGAGACTGGAGCCACGCAGAAGATTTTGTTGAAGCTGTTTGGCTAATGCTAAATCAAGAAAAGCCAAAAGATTATTTGCTTGCCTCTGGAGAAACCCACACCGTTAGAGAATTCGTTGAGCTTGCTTTTGATAATGCTGGTATCCAAGGTTATTGGTCTGGCGAAGGGGTTGATGAAGTTTATAAACTCAGGGGAGAAGTTCCTGTAGACATTACTCTAATGAAAGTTAATACTAATTTTTATCGCCCAGCAGAAGTTGAACTACTGCTTGGAGACCCATCTGAGGCAGAAAATGATTTAGGCTGGAAAAAAAAGATTGACTTTGAGACATTAGTATGCAGAATGTGCGAGCGTGACTTTAAAGAAATTAACGCCACATAAAAGGCGACAACTTACAATCGGCAGACTTGTTGATATTCCCAAAATCCAAAAAAAATTCTTTTGGGCAAGGGAGATGAAACTTCTAAAAGATTTAGAGGAAAGGTATTCTTTAGATTTCTTAGAAATTGTTACTTTTCCTAAAAAATACGACAGTCTTGCTTACCTTGTTTCAAAGGAGCTGAAAGACACAATGGATAGAAAGTGGAGAAATTTCAACTTTAAAGTTGACTTATCTAAATATGATTCTATTGTTTTAGGAGAAAAGACTGGAAAAGATTATATTTCCAGCGATAATAAACCAAAGAATACGAAAGAATTATTAAAATGAGCGATAAAGATTCAGAATTACTAGAAAAGTTCCTTAAGGATAAAAAAGGACAGCATTATAACTTCGAAGAATCAATTGACTACAAAGTGTCAAGTGGATCTCTTCAACTTGATTTGATGCTAAATGGGGGCATTGGCCCTGGTTTACATCGATTTGTAGGTATGAACGAAGGCGGCAAAACATCTGCATCGCTTGAGGTGATGAAGAATATGTTGAACGATGTGCCAGGATCAAAAGGCTTTTATATCAAAGCAGAGGGTAGACTTTCAAAAGAAATGCAACTACGATCTGGTGTAAAGTTTGTTTTTGACCCCAAAGAATGGGTTGCTGGCACATGTTTTGTTTTTGAAAGCAACATTTATGAAGTTGTAGTGGATGCAATGCATACCCTTGTAGAACAAAACGAAGAAAAGTACAAGTATTGTTTCTTATTAGATTCTGTAGATGGGCTTATTTCCCAACAAGATATCGACAAATCTTTCTACGATTCTAATAAAGTGGCTGGTGGAGCAGTTATCGCCGCCAACTTCATGAAGAGAATGTCCATTAAGCTCGCAAAACGAGGCCATATGGCCATTTTTATCAGTCAGGTAAGGGCAGACATCAAGTTGGACCCATACTCCAAAGCTCCAGTACGTCAGACCTCCGCAACAGGTGGCAACGCTTTGCTCCACTTTGCGAATTATATCATGGAGTTTGAGCCACGATATAAGTCAGATATGATTTTACAAGACCCAGCGAAGAAGCAACCAGACCCCAAGACCAACCCTATTATTGGTCATTGGGCTAAAGTTACGATTAAAAAGTCTCCAAATGAAAAGACAAACAACACAATTTTGTATCCAATTAGGTATGGCAGAGTTGGTGGTAAGTCAATTTGGGTAGAAAAGGAACTGGTAGATCTCCTATACATGTGGGAGTTTGTTACCAAGAAAGGCGCTTGGATTACTATTGGCGAAGAGTTTAAAGAGCTTGTATCTGATGTTATTCAAGATTTGCCAGAAAAAGTTCAAGGAGAAGCTAATTTGTTTAAGATGATTGAAGAAAACGAGGAACTTTCTAAATTTTTAATAAATTATTTTAAATCTAATATTGGAGAATTGGTGTAAAGTATATCTACATCCCCTCTTTAACTTCGGTGAAAGAGCGCAGGGTTTCGGCTCTAGCATTTTGTCACGGCCCCTTGGACTTTTCGTGTTTGTGTGTTATGTCAACCAAGGGTGTCCGTGATTAATTTTAGTGTAAAATTAATTTAATGCAACAAAACGCAGATACCCAAAGCCTTATGGCTGCGGTATGGCCTTTCCCTCTTTCGCCCGATAAGTAAAGGGGCTTTTTTATGAAATTCTTAACTCTATATGGTAAGGAAAAGCCACTAAGAAACCCACATAAATACAAAATTAAGTGGAATGGCAAATGTCGTAGCAAATTTCAGGCAGAAGTTAGGAAATATATATACCCATACTGGAAATATGATGCTGTATATGAAGAATTTAAGGTGGTCGGCACACAATTAACACTTGATTTTTACAATCACACTCAAAAAATAGCAATAGAAGTTCAAGGCGCTCAACACTTAAAATTTGTAAAACATTTTCACAAAACCAAAGCAAACTTTGTTCGCCAAATCCGTAGAGACGATAAAAAGCTGGAATTTTGCGAAATTAATCAAATAAAACTGATAGAAATATATCCAGACGACGAATTGTCAGAAGATTTTTTCGCAAAACTTTTGGGGTGAGTGTAAAATACACTGAATGGAAACTCCAAAATTCAAAGAATTTCAACTGCCAGAAAAAATATTTAACGAACTATATGAGTTAACTGGAGGGAAACAGTGCTATAAAGGTTTTATTATTGCGTTTGCGGATGAGAATGGCACCCCAATTGTATACACGAGCTGCGAATCACAAATTCTGGAAAACGGCTTGATAAAATCTATCGAGGATTATATCCAGCAAAATTACGAAGAAAGTTTTGAAGAAACTGAATCTTAGATATTGACAAATGATATATATTGTGTAGATTATGCACAATGATATATAGTCTGGAAATTGAAAAACAAGTTTTGGCCGCCTTCATTCAGAAGCCAAAAATCCTTTTGAATTTTATTCACCTTATAAGTGAATCTGATTTTTATGATGGATCGCTTCTTCATAAGACTCTTTTTGCTGTCTTGAAAAGATCTTGCCAGAGAGATGAGGAAATTGATGATATTGTTTTGGTTCAAAGAATCAAAGATCTTGGAATTAAATTTGAGGAAGATATTTCTCTGGTTGACTATGTGAGATCTCTTTCTATGCGCAAGATTCATTCTGAGGAAAAAATTGAATCATCGATTAAAGAGCTTAAAAAATATAGCGTTCGCAGGGAAATACAAAAAACTGCTCAAAAAATTGCAGACTCAATGAAGAGCATATCGCCAGATATGTCCTATTTAAAAATCATTGAAAATGCAGATCAGATTTATAACGATAAAATAAATCTTTTCGAGGTTGGCGACGATGTTCCGTCTAACATTTACGAAGAGATGGAAGATTTTATTGAGGAGCGAGGGAACAATCCAATCGATGAGTTTGGAATGATGGGGCCTCACGAAAAAATTAATAACATTTACGGATCTCTTTTGCGCCCAGGAAATATTACAGTTATTGTAGCACGTTCTGGAGTTGGTAAAACTCAATTCTGTATGCATTATGCTACTCAGGTTTCTGCTAAATACGACGTTCCAGTTCTACACTTCGATAATGGAGAAATGAGCAAAGAAGAATTAATTATTCGTCAATGCGCTTCTCTTTCTGGAGTGCCGTCACACTTGCTTGAAAGCGGTAAATGGAGACAAGCTGGACCAGACGTTGTATCTAAAGTACGGTCTGTTTGGTCTAAAGTTAAAAAACTTCAGTTTTATTATTACAATGTCGGCGGCATGGATGTAGACTCTATGATTAACACTCTTAAGCGTTTCTATTATTCAAAGGTTGGTCGTGGGAATAAGATGGTTTTTTCATTCGACTATATCAAAACATCTTCAGAAATTGGGGGCAACAAAAATGAATGGCAACTAGTTGGGGAGATGGTTGACAAGTTTAAAAAATGTATTCAAAAAGAAATTTTAGAAGAAGGCAATCCAGTCATTCCGATGATTACATCGGTACAATCAAATCGTAGCGGCATCACAACCAATCGTCAAAGCGCAAACATTATTGACGACGAATCTATCGTTTCTCTATCTGATCGAATTACTCAATTTTGTTCTCACATGTTTATTCTTCGACAAAAAACAAATGATGAAGTAGCAGAAGAAGGGAACCAATTTGGTACTCATAAACTTATTAATGTAAAAGCGAGACACTTAGGAAAAGATATTGCTGGTGCCGTTGAACCAGTTCAAGTTGACGACAACCTTCGCAAAAACTTTATTAATCTTTCTTTTAGAAACTTCAATATTACAGAATGTGGAGATCTCCGAGATATTGTTTCTTTTCGAAATACTGGTGGAGACTTAAATCAATCTGTCCGAAACGAAATACCTTCTTTTGATGACCTATAAAGAAACATTAGAAAAACTGGGATACAATCTTCAAGATTGTGGAAGCCATTGGCGAACCCGTGCAATTTATAGAAATGGAAAAACTAATACTTCTCTTATTATCTATAAAGACAGCGGGGTTTGGAAAGATTTCGGTTCAGACAATCAAGCAAAGCCATTTAATGCTTTAGTAAAAGAAACATTAAAAACAGATGATCCAAAAATCTTATCAGCCTATTCAATAAACAACGAAGCGGTCTATACAAAACCACAACAAGAAAAAATAGAAATGGAAAAAATATATCCAGAGTCATATTTAGAGAAACTTTTGCCCATGAAAACTTTTTACGAAAAGCGTGGGATTTCAAACGAAACTCAAATTAAATTTAAGTGTGGTTATGCTGGAGGCGGCAAAATGTATCGAAGGATGGTTTTCCCAATTTATGATTTAGATAATCAGATACATGGGTTTTCTGGCCGTTCTGTAGTTGATGACGATAACGCACCAAAATGGAAACATATAGGCCGTAAGACGAACTGGATTTATCCGCATCATCTTTCTCACGACACAATAGAAGAAAAACAAGAAGTGATACTTGTAGAAAGTATTGGCGATTGTATGGCTCTTTATGAAGCTGGCTTTGAAAATGTTTTAATGTTAGCTGGTTTAGATATTTCTGCAAAAATGATTTCTTATCTCAATACATTCGATTTAAATAGAATAATTGTTGCGACAAATAATGATAATAGCAAACAGGTAAATACTGGAGCTTTAGCCTCAATTAAAATTACCGCAAAATTATCTACTGTTTTTGATTTATCATTGATAAGAATTAATCCACCAGTTTGTAATGATTTTGGAGAGATGTTGGAGTGCGATACAGGCATGTTAGACAACTTCAAACAATGGTACGAAAGAAAAGATAAGTGGGTAATGAATGACGAACAATTTCAAAACTATATCATTAAACAAATAAATAAATACGAACAACTCAAACAAAACACCCACTGCAAAAAATTAATTAAAATATTAAATGGAAGTTAAATTATCAGCAAGCCGTATCAAAACGGCGCAGTCGTGCAGTTGGATATACTGGAGTAAATACGTACAGAAACTACCTGACACAAACAACGATGGCGCTCGTCGCGGTACAGTGTGTCATAATGTTTTTGAGTTTTTGTCGAAACAAAAAACAAAGACTCACTTTAATAAGGTTGTTAAAGCTAAAGATCCATTCGCATCAAAAGCGGTTAAGGATTTAATCATGTCTGATGCCGCTGAATTAGGAGTCACGGACGATGAGAACATGAATCTCATTAAAGAAATGATTCTAAATGGATTGAGTTGCAACTTTCACGGCGAAGATTTGGGTATTCCAGATGAAGCTCACGCCGAGCTAGATTTCGATATTGAACAAAACGGTTATCATATTCGCGGATTCATTGACCAACTATTTTTATATAAAGATAAAAAAATTGCAATTATTCGGGACTACAAAACCAGCAAAAAAATGTTCGAAGGGAAAGAAAAAGAAGATAATCTTCAAGACTATATATATTCTTTAGCTGTTAAAACCCTTTTCCCAGAATATGTAAATAGGAGTTCTGAGTTTTTGTTTTTAAAGTTCGATTTAAAAAAGAAGGGTTTAATGAAAATGGCTCCAATTGAAGATGATGACTTGGAGGGCTTTGAGATGCAGTTAGCATCTATTCAAGAATATTTAGAAAACTTTGACGAGAAAGATGCTGTTTCTAACTTTGCGGTAGATAAAGGTTTTCCAGAAGATCGTTCATTTGGCGGTAAACTACAATGTGGTTTTGCTACAGAAAAAGGGCAACTCAAAAAAGACGGTTCGCCGATGTGGCATTGTCCGTATAAGTTTGACTTTTGGTATGTTACTATTTTAGATAAAGAAGGCGAGTTTCATTCTTCTTGCTTCCAAGAAGATTTCAAAAAAGAAATGGTGCCAGAAGGCGGTAGTCACGAAGTAAAATATTACGAAGGTTGTCCAAAACACTTGACAAATAGTTAATATTCTATATATTGTTTTTTATGATACCGTTGTTTAAAACTCATTTTTCTATTGGCAAAAGTATTCTTCGTCTTGATGATGTCGATCGCATTGCTACCGATAATAATATCGATGAGATTTATCTTGTTGAAGATAGCATGACTGGTTTTCCAGAAGCCTTTCGGTTATTTGGGGACAGACTGCGTTTTGGTCTTCGCTTATCTATTTTTAATGATGACGAAAATAAAGAATCAGAAAGTAAAATTATAGCTTTCCCAAACGGAGACGAGGGATGCAAAGAACTTTACAAATTATCCACGGAAAGTTTTGATAAAAAAATCAAAACGCCTTGGTTTGATTATACAAACTTAAAATTTGCTATCCCTTTTTATGATTCTTTTCTTCATAAAAACCTTATCAGTTTTTCGAACTGTATGCCAAAGCTCCCAGAACAAATTTGGTTTTTTATAGAAGATAATGGTCTTCCATATGATCAACTACTGCAATCAAGAATCAATGAATTTGTTAAAAATAATCCGAATCCATTAGTAAAAGTAAAATCAGTTTATTATGAAAATAAAGAAGATGTCGAAGCATTTCAAACATACAAGTGTATTTGCAATCGTCAACCTGGCCGACAAGCCAGTCTATCTAATCCACGACTTGACCATTTTGGCAGCGATCGTTTTTGTGTAGAGGCGTGGAAGGAGGATAAATAATGGAAGACTTATTAAGATTTAAATTTGACCAAAAATACGTCATCTTCGACACCGAGACCGAAGGTCTAAACCTTGTTTCTTCAAAGCCTTGGCAACTTGCTTGGATTGAGGCTACTGGCAAAAAGATTACAAAAAAACAAAATAGATTTCTCAGATGGGAGAACCTGAATGTTTCTGAAGAAGCTGCTAAAATTACTGGTTTCAACAAAAAAGATTACGAATCTAAAGCCGAAGATCCTTCTATAGTATTTGAAGAGTTTATGAATTTGATTAGTCGTGACGACGTTATTGTTGTGGGCCAAAATATTTTGGGATACGATCTTTATATGCTCGGAGTTATTGGGCGCAATTTGGGAATAAAAATTGATTATTCTTTTGTCAAAAGAGCTTTTGACACCAAAGCTATTGCTACAGCAATTGCAAAAGGAAATAAGACACCAGATAAGGATGATTTCCTTGCTTGGCAGCTAAGATACCTAAACTATAGAGAAAGGGGCTTAAAGACCAATCAGAAGTTTCTATTACAGCATTATGATATTGGCTTTAACGAAGCAAAGCTTCACGACGCTCTTTACGACATCGAAAAGAATTTTGAAATATTCCAAAAACAGATTTGGGAAATTGAAATATAGGTGTAATATAGCGTATGGGATTATTTGATACAGTCCATTTTGAGAGTCCAGAAAAATTTGCCCAAATGATTAATTGGGGAGATTTAACCGTTCCGTCACAAACATTTTCCTTCATTAAAGAATCAAATTTTTTTAAAACTTATGATTTGGATGGAGCCATGTCTAATTATCTGATCTCTGTAGAAGGAAATTTAAAATCCCAATACTTTGAAGAGTATGAATATGTCGGGGACAATGAAGTCACCAAAAAAATGGCAATAAATAAAAAGGGGGAGTACTGGATGGACGAAAATTTCCAAGGTTCAATTTGTATCACTCCATGTGATTATTTGGGCTTTGTTGGTAAAAATCTTGATATTGTATTTAAACTTGTTTTTTCTGACGGCCTCTTGCAAAATGTTTCTTGTATTCATTATTCACCCGACGAAAAGATGACAAAAAAGAAGGTATCAAAATTTAAAAAAATTATTAAATTTATTACTAATTTATTTTCCTTCATTAAGTAGTCGTTTTTTGCTTGCAATTTCAAAAATATATCTATAATATAGGTATATGTTAGAATTAAAACCCTTAAAGCAGCCAATGCCAGTAGGCGTTCGTTTACCAGAGATTCAAGCTGATAGACGAATTTATTATCAATTAGACTTAGATCCAAAATCTTCGAACTATGATCTTTTGAGAGCTTTGTGTCTCCGCGGAGTTAAACAAAGGGGTATTGATAAGCTTGATAATAAAAAAGAATATTATGACCGAGTTAAGATGGAACTTTCAGTTCTGAAAGATTTGGGTTTTGTTGATTATATTTTATTGAATTGGGATATTTTAAATTTTTGCCACTACAATGAAATACCAACTGGCCCAGGACGAGGTTCTGCTGCTGGTTCACTAGTATTATATCTACTAAAGGTTACAAATGTGGATCCAATTAAATACGACTTATTCTTTGAAAGATTTGTATCCAAAAGTCGTGCTAAGAAAACAGTTGTTGATGGTGTTACATATCTTGACGGATCGCTACTTGCTGACGTAGACAATGATATTTCTTATGATCGTCGGCAAGAAGTTATTCAATATATTGAAGAAAAACACAAGGGTAGAACTTGTAAAATTCTCACACTTAATACGTTAAGCAGTAAGCTTTGTGTAAAGGAGTGTGGTAAAATTGTTGGGGAGCTTTCAGAAGACGAAGTAAACGTCATAAGTAACCATATTCCAAAGCAGTTTGGTAAGGTTTTTAAGCTTGACAAAGCCTACGAGGAAAGCGACAAATTCAGAGAGTTTGCTGATAAAAACCCTAAAATATTTAAAATAGCAAAAAAATTAGAAGGATTAAATAAAAATACAGGAGTTCATCCATCTGGCATTGCAATTAGCTTCTATAATATTGAAGAGGTTATGCCCATGCAAAAAACAAATGATGGTAATTTTATTTCTGGCTACGACATGAATGATGTAGCCTCTTTGATGGTTAAGTTTGACATCCTTGGACTAAGAACCCTCTCTGTTGTTAATGATACTTGCAAAGAATTAGGTATCAAAATGGAAGATATAAATGTAGAACTCCCAGAGATATATGAAAACTTTAAAAATATTGAAGCTCCTAAAGGGCTGTTTCAAATTGAAGCCGACACCAATTTTAAAGTCTGTAAAAAAGTTTCTCCCAAAAATCTTGAGGAACTCTCTGCTGTTGTTGCGATTGCTCGCCCTGGCGCACTTGACTATTTGGATGTGTATGCTGATTATACCAGCAGTGGTGAATTCCAGTCTGTTAATGAATTCTTTGATGATATTCTCTCTTATACTGGTGGCATTCCACTATACCAAGAACAGCTAATGAAAATGGCAGTCAAGGTTGGATTTACTCTTGATGAGTCGGAACAACTCAGGCGTATTGTTGGCAAGAAAAAGGTCGATCAAATGCCAGCTTGGAAAGCCAAGATTGAACAAAAGATAGAAGAGAATAATTTAACAAACAAGTTGGCGAGGTTTTGTGGAAGGTGGCAGAAGATTCCGCTAATTATTCTTTCAACAAGTCTCACTCGATTAGTTATGCTATTTTGGCGGCAATTACAACTTATTTGAAGTTTAAATACCCAAAAGAATTTTTCTTAAGCTTGCTCAAAATGACAAAACATGAGCCAGATTCTCATGCAGAAATTGCGCTAATCAGCCAAGAGCTTTGCTTGTTTAATATAAAACTTCTACCTCCAGATTTATCAAAATCCGACATCAATTTCGCTATTGAAGGTCGAGACATTAGATATGGCGTCAATAGCGTCAAGGGAGTTTCAGAAAAAACCCTAGAGAATTTAATCGACTTTAGAAAAGCCCAAGAAATTGGTCAAAACAAATACGATATATTTATAGCCGCCAAAGAGTCTGGAATAAATATAGGTGTTTTGTCTGGTTTGATTCAAGGGGGAATGATGGATTCTTTTTGTGATAATTCAAACGACTCGCCAAACCGTTGTCGCTTAGTATTAGAAGCTCAATCTTTTAATATTCTGACAGAAAGAGAAAAAAGAAATGTAATTCAAATTGGCGACGAGTTTAATTACGATATTCTTAATACAATTCACTCCGCTATCCGAGAATCTAGAGTAGCTGACGATGGCAAACCAATTATGAAAGCATCTAGATTTGAAACTTTCAAGAAAAAATACAAAGACTACAAAGACATATACGAAAAAAATAAAAACCATTTAGACTTTGCGAATTGGTTTTTTGAAAGAAAGTATCTAGGATATAGCCACTCCACAGAAATTAAAAAAGTTTTTAAAGATTGTGATAACTTATACAACAGTTTGGAAATCAAATCCATAGCAGATAATGACAGGATCAAACTTGTTGGGGTAGTTACAGATTGCATATCAAGAACAAGTCGAAATGGGAACAAGTATATGCGAGTAGAAATTCAAGATGACTTTGGGAAAGTTAATTTTATGCTTGCAAATAATCGTAGATCCAATACATTAGACAACTATCTCAATAATGGTGGCAAAAAACCAAAAGAGGGCGAAATAGTTTTTGTCTATGGTAGTAAGGGCGAAGATATCATTTTTGGCGAAAAGCTTAACATTCTTGACGAAAAAATTTATACCAAACTTTCTGAAATAAAATAATGGATTTTACTAAATTTAATTTAACGCCAAGTGCGCAAAACGCAATTGAAGAAGCTCAAAAAATCGCAGATGAATTTAATCACTTAAAAGTTATCGACTTTCACCTAATTTCTGCAATTCTTAATCAAAAGAATGTCAACATAAGCTTTTCTCTAAATCAGTGCGAAGTAATTCAAGAAGGTTTGGCGGAAGCTTTTAATCAGATTCTTTCTCAATATAAAGAGCCGAAGAGGAAGAAAAAGATATATGCTCTAGAAATTTTTGAGATTATTGAATTTTCCAAAGAAGTGGCGGAGGAGAAAAATCATGAATACATTGGTGTTGATCATATACTTCTCGCAATTCTTGATTCACGAGAAGAAGTTAGAGAACTTTTAAAATCCCTTGAGATCGATGTAGACAAACTTTCACAATGTTTATTTAATTGTATTTCAAAGGGTTTTGAATCTGTTTCTCAAAACACTGCGAGTACGCCACCTCAAAAAGTGGATGCCAATTCTATTTCTTCTTGTTATGAAAATCTGAATCAAAAAATAATGAAAAGAGGAACTTTTGAAATTTTCGGCAGAGATAAAGAAATAGACAGAGCTTTTGAAATCCTGCTTAGAAAAAACAAAAGCAATATAATTTTTGTAGGAGAGGCTGGTGTTGGTAAAACCGCACTCGTAGAAGGAATGGCAGAAAAAATAGTACAGAGAGAGTGTCCAGACCTCCTTTTGCATAAAGAAATTCTTGCGCTAGACATTACATCAGTAATCTCTGGAACAATCTTCAGAGGACAAATGGAAGAAAAGATAAAAAATATTTTAGACTTCGTTTCCAAAAATACTCAATATATTTTGTTTATTGATGAAATCCATACCATTATTGGTTCTGGTAATTCTGAAGGTGGTTTAGACCTAGCTAACATACTAAAACCAGCCCTATCAAGAGGGGAAATCTCTTGTATAGGGGCCACCACGGAAGAAGAATACAAAAGATACTTTAAAAAGGATGCTGCATTAGATCGGCGCTTTGAAAATATAAATGTAGCAGAACCTTCAAAAGAAGACGTAAAAACACTCTTAATGAAAGCAAAAACTTCTTACGAAAAATATCATCAAGTCAATTACTCAGAAGATCTTATTGATCTAATTATACAGCTTTGTTCTCAATATCTACCAGATAAAAAATTTCCAGATAAAGCTTTTGATATTTTGGATGAGTCTGGAGCAAAAACAAAAAAAATTAATGTTGTCAGACCTCAAAAAGCTAAAGATATGGAAGCTATGTTTGCAGATAAAGAATTTGCAAACTCTAAAGATTTTGATAAATTTCAAAAAAAATATGAAAAATTATTACTAGATTGGGGAGAAAAGTTAGAAAATCAAACTTTTATTGTTGACAAGGATATAATTTACACTATATTTGCTGATAAATTAAATCAACCCATAGAGAATATCAAATCTGGGCAAAATATAAGAATTCACAACAAAATAGGATTTTAATTATGAAGAAGACAAACCGTATAGTAAAAGCAATCAGCGCGAGTCGTGGCCGTTTCTTCGGCCTTACAACTCGGCAGGGTGAAACCCTAAACGCACAATTCGTTCGCGAAACTCCACAATATGTGGTTGTGCGAGATCGAAACTCTCGACAAGTTCGAAAGTTTGCAAAGTCTAGCTTGCAAAAGCTCTCAATGGGGGCGACACAGATCTAAACAAAAGGCGGTAGAAATACCGCCTTTTTTTGTGTAATATAACTTAAGAAAAAATATGAAATTATTTTTTGACCACATTTGCGGCAAACAGGCAGATACTGATTTTATACATACACTAGTTAGTGCCACATTCGACAAACACGAAGAGCAAGAGGCTTTAAATAATGGCTGGTCTCCTTCAAGTATATGGTATAATCAAGATACAAACTTCGTAAAACAAAACAAGATTATTTGGTATCAAAGCCGCCAAACAAGAATTAATTTAAGCAAACATATAGAGACAAAAACGGAAAGAAGATGCTGGAGCAAAGCAATCAAAAGAAATATATTAATTAAAGTAACAAAAGAACCAGATTTTGAGAAGTTGTATAAAATTTATTTGAATTATGTAACTTATAAAAAATTTTCATCAATCTTGTCTAAAGAAGAATTTATAAACACTTACAATAATTCTGATCATATTTTTATTCTATATAATGACTCAGCTTTCAGTATAACGGAGAAAATTGGCGAAAGTTTAATCGCCCATCAATTTTGCTGGGATTACGGTGACCCATCTTTAGGTTTGGGGAGACTTTCAACCTATCAAGAGATATGTATTGCTCAAAACTTGGGTTTAAAGTATTTGTATCTTGGCCCAAGTTACGAAAGTCACGCAAAATACAAAAGCTCTTTTTCAGGATTTGAATTTTGGACTGGTAGAAATTGGAGCGATAATGAATCAGCTTACCACAATCTATTAGAAAAAGACGAGCAAACAAAATCTATCAAAGACCTGACAGATAGTTACGAATCTTTTTTTGATTCTTTTTCTGTATAGTGTAGGTCAGTAAACTCTGTCATAAAAGAATTGTCTGTGTATTTAATTCTTTTGTTTTCTACGCTATAAACATTTTGGTCTATTTGGTATCCAGGATTTGATGTAAGCGGTTTTTCTACCCATGCATCATCATGCCAAATTATTCTATTATTTGGATAGGCATAAAAATTGCCATTTTCCATCTTAAAAAAATGCGCACACTTATGTTCTGGATGCTCTGAGAAATTTGTATCTAACACGCTTTTATTCTCCCAAGCCCAATCAATAGTAAACATATATTCGCCCCATTCTCTTTTGTTTGATGGAGTAATTAAGATAGCTCTTAATCCTTTTAATCGCAATCTAACGTTTACATCAACATATGGAGAGAAACAATCCCAATACATTGATTCTTCCAAAGGAACTGGGTCGCACTTTTTCCAACAAAGCGCAGTTATTGGTCTTCTTGTCCAGTTCACTCCATTATCCAAGTAACACTCAAATAAAGGTACTCTTTTTTCCATAGATGCTACTGAATGAACATCGCACAGAGTATATTCGTTATGCCCTTTTTCGTGGTTAAAAAGGTATTCGTTCCTCAAAAAACAAGTAAAAGTGGGCAAATTATGATTTAAATAAGCCATTCATAGAATATTACACTTTTTATGTTATAATCTGGCATGAGTCATAAACAATACGATATTTACAAGCCAAATTCATATAATACTGGATGCGCGTTTTCTTTTAAAATTGTCGAAACAGATAAAGAAGGAAACAAAATCAAACCTACTTTTCTTATTCAATCAATTAAACAAGCGACATGGGACGAAAAGAAAAAGACAGGATCTTTTAGTGCAAATGCAAAAGATGCAGAAAAAAACATTTATTTCAAACTCAATGAAAACGAGATTGGTGGAATGCTAAATGCAATTGAAAACTATACAGAATTTTCAGCTTTTCATAGTTACAATGATGACAAGACCCAAATTTCTTTTAAGCCATATACAAAAAAGAATGGAGACAAAGCGTTCTCATTTAGCGTCGTAAAAAACTCTACTCTAAAGTTTGGAATGGGTGTTGAATTATCAGAAGCTAGAACTCTAAAGGGTTTGTTTGATCTTTTCTTATTTAAGTTTTTTAATTACTAATGAAACGGATTCTTTTCCATTCAAACGGAGCAAAAGCTTTTACAGGCTTTGGAAAAAATGCGAAAAATATTCTTCGCTATCTTCATAAGACTGGCAAATATGAAGTTATTGAATTTGCCAACGGAATGCAATGGGATCATCCTTCATTAAAACTTAGACCCTGGAAAGCTCAAGGCTCCTTGCCAAACAATCCAGCTTTGCTCCAACAGCTAAATAAAGACCCCCAAAGAGGTCGTGCGGCTGGTTATGGCGCAGAAACGATTGACGCTGCAATCAAAGAATACAAGCCAGATATTTATATAGGCTGCGAAGATATTTGGGCTTTTGGCGGTTACTGGGATAAACCTTGGTGGGATAAAATCAACCACATGATTTGGACTACTCTTGATAGTCAACCAATCTTACCACAAGCAGTAGAAGCCGCGCCAAAAACAAAAAACTTTTATGCTTGGGCTTCTTTTGCTGAAAGAGATTTAAAAGAAATGGGTCACGATCATGTTGGCACTCTTCATGGCAGTGTTGATACAGAAGATTTTTATCGACTGCCAAATCAAGATAGAAGAAATCTAAGAAGTAAGTTTGGCTTGTCTGATGAATTTATTATAGGTTTTGTTTTTAGAAACCAGCTTCGCAAGAGTGTCCCAAATATTTTAGAAGGTTTTAAAATCTTTAAAAAAGATTGCCCAAAAGCAAAATTACTTCTACACACCCATTGGTCTGAAGGTTGGGATATTCCAAGACTTATCGAAGAAAAAGGTTTAAATAAAGAAGATATTCTTACTACTTATTTCTGCTCTGCTTGTGGCGAATACGAAGTTCGACCATTTACAGGCCAAGAGCAAAATTGTCGTTTTTGTGGCACTGAAAAATCCCTCAACACAACCAATGTTAAGGCGGGGGTTAATGAGTGGCAACTTAATGAGATTTATAATCTCATGGATGTTTACTGTCATCCATTTACAAGTGGCGGCATGGAAATCCCTATCTTTGAAGCTAAGATGACGGAGCTTGTAACTCTTGTAACAAACTATTCTTGCGGAGAAGACTCTTCCACAGTAGAATCTGGCAGTTTCCCACTAGATTGGTCTGAATATAGAGAGCCAGGAACTCAATTTATTAAAGCATCAACCTATCCATCTAGCATAGCAAAGCAATTAAAAAAGGTTTGGCAAATGGACGACTTAAAGCGCTTACAGATAGGTAGAAAGGGTCGAGAATGGACTATTGAAAATTATTCAACAGAAGCAGTTGGTAAAAAGCTTGAAGAAATTCTAGACGCAATGCCATCAGTTGATTATGATTTTAATTGGGAAACAGAAGAAAATAAAAGTATAAATTTGGAAGATTTGTTGGATACTGGTAAGAGGATTGCGGTTGTAATGCCAGAATCTGCTGGGGACGTTTTGTGGATAAATTCATTAATGAAGAATATGAAGAAAATGTATCCTGAGTTTGATATATATGTATTTACTAAACCTCAATTTTTTGATTACATTGAAGATCATCCAGCAGTACATAAGGCCCTACCCTATTCACCAGAAATTGATAACTTACATTTCTTAGAAGGCAAAGGGGATCATAAAGGTTATTTTGATATGGCATTTTTGCCTCATTATGGAACTCAACGCTTCCATAATTATCATCACAACGGATTAGATGAAACCCAATTTGAATTATATGAAAATTAATACACCAATATCAGTCGGCGAGCTTGTAGATAAGATCACAATCTTGGAAATCAAATCAGCAATGATTAAAGATGAGAATAAATTAAAGGAAGTTGAAAATGAAAGAAAAGAACTAAACGAAAAGTTTGCAGATTTAATTAATCCAACATTGGGCTTTAACTTTTCTCAATCAAACCTTCTAGCTTTAAAAGCAGACCTTTATGAAATCAATCTAGGATTATGGAAAATTGAAGATCAAATCAGAGAATGTGAACGAAACAAAGATTTTGGTGCAGTATTTATTAGACTAGCAAGAGATGTCTATTACACAAATGACGAACGTTTTAATATCAAAAACAAAATTAATCAAATAACAAATTCAGACATAAAAGAAGTAAAATCATATGAGTCATATAGCTGAAGTTTATGCTAAAGATTTGGGTGTCAAAATTGGCAAGCCAATTATTGCAGATCATTTTTATCCAGGACTTCCTGAAAAATATATAACTTTTCAGGCGTCCAATAAGATGCCAGCAAAAAACTATAATTACTGGGATTTAGTTATTAGTTTAATTACCCCTCATCTTCAAGGCACGAAAATAGTTCAAGTTGGCAGCCCAAAAGATCCACAAGTAAATGGAGTTGATTTATTTATCCCATCTTCGTATAGGCAAATGAATTATATTATTAAAAATGGACAAGCTCACTTTGGAGTAGACAGTTTGCCAATGCATGTAGCTAGTGTTTATGACAAGCCAATCGTGGCTCTTTTCAGTAATCTTTATAAAGAGAACGCTCTGCCCTTATGGAACAAAAAAAATAAAGCCATTTGTTTGGAGCCAGATTTTTCCGAAATTAAGCCTTCTTTTGGTGTTAATTGTAATAAAATTAACGAAATTAAGCCAGAAACTATTGCTCAAGCTATTCTCAACCAATTAGGAATTCAAAAGTCAATCAAATTTAAAACGATCAAAATCGGCGCAAATTTTACCAATAATATTGTTGAAATTGTTCCAAATTTTTCAGCCCTATCCGAAGAATTAAAAGGTAAGCCAATAAATATTCGTGGCGATTTACATTGGGATTTGGAAAATGTGGTTAGATGGTGCCAGTTTAGTTTAGTTAATTTATATTTAAACTCACCCTTTAACGCCGAACTGCTTAAATATATGCCAAACTTAAAACAGGTCATATACAAGTACAAAAAGCAAGAGGACTTGACAGAATTTTTAAAAGCTTTAAAAAAACGCAAAATTAATATTTTGATTCAAGTAGGTAGCAATTTAGACATTTCAGATGTAAGGTTAAAGTATTTTGATTATAATGTCTTACCAGAGCCACAAGCCCAAGAAGAGGTTAAAGCGTCAAAATTTATATCCAAAAAGAGGTTTGTTACTAATACTGAAGTATTTAAGTCAGAATCTTCTGCAAAAAGACTTGACAAATCAAATAACTTCGTCTATGATGAAGCCTCATCTAAAGAATTAGAAAGTTTATATTTATATGACGAAGAATAAATTATATGGTCCAGACATCTGGAAGCGCAACGAACACGGACTGCTTGATTCCGTTGATTATGTTTTTAACGAGGATGGTTCCGTCAACTGGCGAGCCATGATTAATCCAGAACATTTGTACCCCAATAAAGATTGGTTCGAAATGCGAAAGATGCCAGTGCCAGAATCCATTGAAGGGTTGGACGATTCTCAGCTTTTGATCAAGCTTGGGGGAATTAAAGAGCTTGCAAAGCTTCGTGGATTTAAAAGTGTTTCTTATTCAATTGAAGAAAGTTCTGATGAGCGAGTAGTCATTCGTTGCACAATTGATTGGGTAAAGAATTATGAAAATTTAGAAGCTGATGATTGGGGTTGCAGTTTTTCCTCTATTGCTAATGCGACACTTCATAATACAAATGGTTTTGCCGCAAAGTTTTTAGAGTGCATTGCTGAGAATCGCGCATTTGTTCGCGCTGTTCGCAACTTTTTAGGTATTCATATTGTGGGTGCTGACGAAATTGACTCTTCCAAGAATAAATCTCCTATCGTAGTTGCCTCATCAACCTCTGGAGCAAAGGATATTAGCCCACAAGGGATTTTAAAAGAAAAGGCGGGTACTGACTTCAATTCTTTCCTAAATGAGCTACGAAAGCTTTATGGAGACGGCAAATATGAAAATGATCCAGAGACAATTAAAACCTGGAAAGATTATAAAGACATTCCAGCAAAAGAATGTCGCAAGCTTTTGAAACTTATTTAAATTTCAAAACTTCCTCAACAGAAGGTTTTTTCAAAGCTTCCCAAGGTTGGGCGGCTTTTTTTATAGACCGATGTAGAATTATATCTTCGTTATAAAATAGTTCTACAGACTTTACTTGTTCTGGAGTCAAAATAGGTTTTGGGATTTTTTTACCCTTGACTATTGGCATGGGCCAATCTAACCCCAAGTCTTTAACTGCTTCTTCTAAATGGTCTTCAAATTTATATAACTTACATCCATCGACGAGCCAATGAGAAGTGGGTATGAAATGGGGGTTCATTTTCGAGCTTCCAAATTCATTAATAGCTTCTTCGGGCGTCTTCTCAGCCTCGACACAAGCCGAGCGAAATCTTTCCATTGGATTTCTAGAGATTAAAATAACGTTTTTGCCATTTATTTGCCCCTTTCTTAATTTTGGAGCTTCCAAATGCAACCTTTTCATATCTAATTGTATGTGGGAATTTGTATCTGAGATATATTTATAATGTTTTTCTAATATGGCTAATATAATAGAACCAGAAGCAGATTTCAAAACAGCGGCAAATATTTTATCTCCACATTTAACATAAAAACCCTCTCTTCTTTTTTTATTCATTGTTAAATTTTTCTTTCCATTCTGTTTGTTTTTATACCTTCGTTTGGAATCAATTCAGTCAATTTATCTACAAGTTTTTGAGTTCTTTCGAGGTCTGCGCAGCTAAATATATCAAAACAAATTCTGCCATATTCGGGCCAAGAATGACAGGTAAAATGAGACTCACTTAATATAAAAGCTATAGTTATTCCTTGTGGTTTAAATTGATGACTGATGCAATTCAAAGCATTGAAGCCGCCAGAATCCAAACATTCCTGCATAATACCTTTAATAGAGTTTAAGTTGTTTATCAAGTCAAAATCGCATCCAACAAAGTCGATTGTAACGGTATTTCCTAAACTTCTTTCCAGTGTATAATTAAGCATTCCTTTATCGAAATTTTCGCCTAAATTGAAACAAGACTTTAAAATACCTTCATTGAAAAATTTGGTTTTGATTTTTTTTGTATGTAAAATTCCCGCTTCTAAATTAACTTCATTGGAACATATCATAAAAGTATAATCGCCGCCTAAGAAATACGGAACGTTTATCTTATAAGGCTTCACAAAATTAAATTGCTCTTGCAGATATATAGTTCTGTTGATTGTATTTTGCTCTTTAATTCCAAAGAAATCGTCATTATAAACCAGCACCCCTTTCGACGATAGAAGATTTTGACAAAAAGATACATTTTCCTCGTCCCTTAAATTAAATTTGCTTGAATCTTGGTCTTGGGTTGAGCAAAAATCTGTAGCATCAATCAAAATCAAATCAAACTTTTCTTTTGTTTTTCTAATCCAATCACAAGCATTATCGTATACAATCTTAACTTTAGGGTCGTTTAATGAATAGCCTACGCTTGGTATGTATTTTTTGCACATTTCAACCACATCTGAAGAAAGCTCTACAATTTTAATTTCTTCTACGGATTCATGTTTCAGGATTTCTCTAGCTGCGCCGCCATCGCCTCCCCCAAGAATAAGAACTTTCTTAGGCTCCCTAACGAAAGAGAGAGGGATATGAACAAAGGATTCATGATATTTGTATTCATGGGATTCTAGTAGTTGTATGTCACCCTGTATTAATAAAGCCCTACCTAGATTTTTTACATCATATATTTCTATATCAATAGGCTCAGATTTTCCATTGTTGTCTGATGTTTTGTGGGCGACTTTTCTTTCTACGGGAAAGTGTAGATTGATGTATTGATCGTAAGACGAAAACCTTTTATAATTTATATTCGATTGTTGTGATTTTTTCTCCATCTGTTATTATCTCCGCATTTAAGTGTTTTACTATGAAACGTTTATAATTTTGGTAATTGTTTCTTCTGTATAAAAGCGAATACATTTTTTTCAAATTATATTTACACGCCATTAAAGATATCATTTTTTTTGCCGCTTCTATTATAGTGGGTCCAAAAACATATTCTGGATTTTTCAAGGCCATTTTGAAATTAGCCTCACCATTTTCGACAGAAAAAGAAAAAAAACAAGCCATTTCTCCGTTTTCTTCGTCTATAGCAACATATTTTACATCTTCTTTACCAAAGAATTGACCAAAATCATTTTCTAACATCTTATTTTTGCTTCTGGAGCTTTTTAAATTTTTAAATGCTACGGAAACGGCTTTTATATCAGCTTCTCTCTGAAATTCAAAAAGTTGATTTTTAATTTCTTCTTCTTGATCTCTTTTCAAAGGAAGTAGTTTGAATTTTTTTAAAATCTTTTTATTCATTTGAATCTGACCAATAATCTGCCAAAAGTGTCTTTCGTTACAATTTCGGCGTTAAATACTGTTAGCATTGTTTTAACGTATTTTTCTTGTTTTTTTCTTTGGCCCAAACAGGCGTAAACATTTTCGATGCCGTGTTCTTTTCTTATTTCATCTAACATTTCATTAAAGATATTCAACATGGCTGAGTTGAGGAAATAATCGTTATTTTTAAAACCAAATTGTAAATCTATAGATTTTTCGGAAAATACGTTTTTAGTAAAAAATGCAAAACCAAACGGTATTTCTTTTTCGTCCAGCATAGTGTATTTAATGGGGTATTTTTTGAGCATATTCTTGAACTCCTCCACAAGAAAAGCTTTGTAAAATGTTTTATTTTCCCCTTTAGATATATTTTCCCAATGTCCAACTTTCGCTTTTTCCTGAAAATCTAAAAAAGTTTTCAATGCTATTTTTATATGGGTTGTGTCAAACTTCACAAAAGAACCGTTTGTGATAAATTTAGTGGTTTTTGAGTGTTTTTTGTGTAATATCATATATGGCTAGAGGGTTAAATAAGGATTTCGTAAATGAGGCATTAAGCTTAGAGCCTACAGCTATTTTAGAATTATTTGCTTTATATTACAATTACCAAGAAGATAGTCAAGCAGTTTTATATTTTCATGGGGGAACAAACGGAATTCATGGAAAAATATACTTTGACGGTCAAGAGTATCTTCCAATGCCCGTAGAAGCTTCAGGTTTTGAGGTTTTGGGTGACCAAAAACTACCTAGACCAAAAATTAAAGTATCCAATGCTGGAATGTATGTTTCTTCCATGCTGAGGAAATATAATAACCTTAATGGCGCAAAATTAGTAAGAAGAAGAACTTTCGCTAAGTTTTTAGATGACATTAATTTCCCTAATAACAAAAATCCTTGGGGGAGCGCAAACCCTAATGCGAGATTAAGGGACGATAAATTTTTTGTTTCCAGAAAGGTTTTAGAAAATAAACTAATCGTGGAACTGGAACTTGTTTCCAGTCTGGAGCTAGAGAACGTCCAATTGCCCTCTAGAAGCGTTAGTGCAAGATATTGCTCTTGGGTCTACAGAGGTTATGGGTGCCGATACGGATCAACCTCTGAAGCTATAGGAGACAATAAAGATAGGCCCGTTTCGGATACTGATGACAATTTAATGGTTACAGGTTCCAGCAACCAATGGGGATTAAATGAAAAAAACTTTCCAATACCAAAAACTGGAGAAAATATTGACGCAGTTTTAGAGGCGCAAGGTCTTTGGGAAACTGGTCAAAATTATTCTGTTGGGGATTATATCTTTAGACTCTCCGACAGGGTTTCAAGTTCACAAGCACTAACCTCTAATTATTACCAACAGCACCCCGTTTATTATGTTTGTAAATCTGGCCACTTAGCCAGTAACAATACCCGTCCAGAACTTCGTTCCGATTTATGGGTTAAAGACTCATGTTCTAAAAAATTAGGAGGATGTTTACAACGATTTGACAATGAAGATTGGTCAGATGATTTTAACGGAATTAACGTATCAAAAGATTTACCATATGGAGGTTTTCCAGGAACCGAAAAATACTCATACTAATGAATATAAAACAAAAAATAGTTAAAGCTTGCAATAAGAAAAAAAATGAGGAAGTATGTGGCTTCATTATATATCAAAATGAGCAATTCGAAGTATATGAATGCGAAAACAAAGCTCAAGACAAAGAGGGCGAATTTTATATTCCTGCTAAGGAATTTTTGTATATAAAAAACAATTTTGAAATCGTAGCGGTTTATCATTCCCATATAAAATCAGAAGAGAATGCTTCTGAATTTGATAAAAAGATTTCTAATTTGGTATGTTTCCCTTTTGTTGTTTATTCTTATCAAACTCAAAAATTTAGCATATTCAAGCCAGAGTTTTTGGATTGCTCGATTGAGACAGTAAATAAATTGGAGGAAGCAATTAATGACTAATGTTAAACTTCACGGCATATTGGGCAAAAAGTTCCGAGAGAAGTATTCTTTTAAATACTTAGGTAAACCCTTTAACTTCATCAACGCTATAGAAGCTAATTCAGAAGGGTTTAAGAAAACCATACTTAATCTTTCTAACGATGGAATGTTTTTTGAAATGTTTTTTGATGGCGAGAGAGTTAGCTCTTTTGAGGGGCTTGCCCGTGAAAAAGCTATAAAACAAATAGATATAGTTCCATCAATTTCTGGAAACGACCCAGTTACATTTTTTATAAGTTTGGCCGTAAATCTTTTAATGAGTGGAATTATGTATCTACTAACTCCTGCGCCAGAGGTTACGATGAGGAATATAGAAGCCTCAATCAAGATTAATTCTTTCTTGTTTTCGACTCCCGACAATGTTACCCAGCAAGGTGTCAACGTTCCTTTGGGGTATGGAAGGCTAAGAATAGGTTCTAGAGTTATTGGGACGAAAACATCTTACGTAGATATAGAAGACTATTCTATGGAAAATTTTTTATTGAATGAATTAGGCACCTCTAATGAGGATTTTATCGGCGACACTGTTAAAGTTATTAACTTAGGATACGACAATTAAAATGAAAACGAAAATAAAATTACATGGCTATTTGAGTAAAATTTTTGGAGATTCTTTCGAATTCTTTAATATTTTAAAACCCATTGATGCTATTCAAGCAATCAATACTATACACAAAGACTTCAAACAAACAATCAAAGACCACGCTAAAATAGGACAGCATTATGAAATTATTATCAATGGAGAAAGTGCAGACACTCACTCTCTTCAAAATTCGCGCGAAAAAATAAATCATATAGAAATAGTTCCTTGCATATTGGGTAAAGACCCAATTTCAGCAATAGTTATTGGAGGCCTATCTGTAGCTGCGGGGGCTGGGGCTTTTGGGGCTTTGGGCGCTTTTGCCTCTGCATTTTTTTTCACCTTGGGAGTGGGGCTGATAATGGCTGGTATTACTTACTTGTTGACCCCAATTCCAGAAGTGGAGCCGCGAGAAATAGAAGCGACAGTAAAAGCCGAATCTTTTCTTTTCCAAAGTCAAAATAACACAGCTTCTCAAGGCTCTCCAGTTAGATTGGGTTATGGAAGATTAAGAGTGGGTTCTCAAGTAATTTCTAGCGCTATCAGGAATAGGAATATTGAAACTGCTGAGAATCCATTTGCAAGTGTGAGTGAAGACGACGGCAACCCGACTTTTAATAAATTTGCTCTTGCGACGGCTCTTGTGCCTTATGCGCCTTTATTGATTTAAGACTTTAAAAATGCCTTTACCCAACGTAAATAAGCGCATTAAGCGCAATATATCTAAAAAGCTTGGCTTGATGGGCGTAGCTGGGTCTGGTGGAGGTGGAGGTAAGGGGGGAAAATCTTCTGGCCGTAGCGCCCAATTATTACCTCCAACAGCAACAGACCTGAAACAAACAATCGCGGTTGCGGGTTCATTAGATTTACTTTGCGAAGGCCCTATAGGAGGAACAGTTAATCCAAGAGGCATTTATACAGATTCTCTTGGTGGGTTAAATGTTTTACAATCTGTTTATTTAAACGATGTTTCGGTTCTCGAATCGTCTGAAAATATTGTTTCTCAAAAAACTTTTATACAAAACACTTTTTTACTACACACTAGTCATAGCGGAACCACCTTCGATATGGAGGATACAGGAAGATATGATATTCAGTTTTATTGCGAAGATGACTTTTTAAAATATCTTGCAAAAGAGGTTAATTTGAACAAAGACTTAATTCCTTTAGGGGAATTAGAAAAAACTATGTTTTGTTTTGTTGGTAAACCCTCTTCCTCTAGCGCTATTAACGGTTCAGAAGATATTCCCGCTAATTTAATTCCCGCAAAATATAATGATAAAACTATATATGACCCAACAGTTTCAGCGTATAATTTTGGAACATATTTTTTTAAAACTCATCCTTTTGACAGGTTTTTTAGTAAAAAATATAGAAGGGGTTTTGCCGTTAATTATCATGCAGAGGCCGTGTTGAATGGCTACGGTTTTAGAGGTAGTTCTAATTTAAATTTTATATTTAACTCTGTTTTTATACAGCAAACAAATCAAAGAACAATTAGCGGCGCACAATACCAAAATTTCAAATATAATATAAGCGGAAGTGGTATAACAGAACCTCAAAACTTAAACGACTGCATTAGTAATTATACTGGAAATGCGGATAAATTTAATTTAGCTATATATGATAGTAAACAACTATTTGATAGGGGTTTATACAATTTAGGGGTTTTAGATAGTTATATAACTAACCTTCCCGCTTTATCATTAACCAAAAGAAGAAAACCTAATAGTCAATTTATGAATGATATTGCTATAGACCCCGTTCGCGCATTCATCGATCCCGAAGATGTGGTTTATTACTATTCCCAAGCTGCTAGTTGGCCTCCATTTTACTCAACTAGGGGTGAGGAAAGGCTTTTTAGTTCTTTAGCTTATAGAAAAATTGGATACAATGTTCAACATAATCCTAATAATCCTATTTTGACAACTCCACTTGATTTAAGCGACTTGTGGTCATTAGGGTACTCGATAAATAAAACAGTAAGTCTTCCACATCAATTTAACGAAGATGGCACTTATTATAACCATAGGGAGACGCAATCAGATTATGCAGGGGCTCCTCCAAATATATCTGATGACTCAATATTTATTGCACCTTTTTCTAATATAGCTTTACATGATTATAAATATCCCCGAATATCTGGCAATAAATATAGATTTTATGACCCAGCTTCCACATCTTTAGGTGGAGCCTCTTCGAGAGAAACTACCCCTCTTATGGTTGAAAATTTTCAAGAAGACTTTTTAAATGGTTATTACTTGAGAAGCGGGGGTCATATTTTTAGAACTGTAGACGGCTTTATTGATGAATCAAATATTTATTCAGATAGAAAAATTCGGAATCAAACTAATGCCATAAATCCATATGAACATAATACAAAATTTGTAAACCGTTATGACTTAGCAGCTTATATGGAAACGGGGTTAACTCCCAATAATACTACTGGCTGGATATTGAAATACAGCGGGGTTCCATATTATTATTTTGATAATTGTGTTCAAAAAAAGTTTAATTACAATGGTGAAGAAGGGTATGACTTATATTCCCCACAACAATTTTCGAGAAGAGAGTGGACTGGTTCTTTAGAATTTACTCACAATACAGCTTTAAGTTTGACTGGCTCTCCCGAATTTACACAATTTCAAAACGATAATTCCCAAGAATATAGTGGAGGCTGGACAAGTTACAATGGGCGTATGCCAGGTAATGTAGTATCTATTTTGGGGACTGGATATGGGGATTGGAAAATCAATTCGTGGACGAATTCAAGCGATATTAAAAATCAGTATTGGAACGTACACGTTGATTATCAAAACTTTTATATTCATTACGATAACGATTCTGGAATAAGTTTAGATAGCAAGGTTTCTGTGGGTGGTCTTTATCAAGAAACGCCGACAGGCAACCGAATTGAATTCACATCTTTGCGGGATTTTTTAAGCATGGAGGTCTTAGTTAGCGGCGAAATTAAATATATATTAGGGGATTGTAAGCTTCGGTCTATTTTCAATCAAAATCCAGCACTTTATGATGGCACTTATAGTAACACAATATATGATGACGAAAACATTGAAGAATATTATTTTGGCACTTATTACCATTTTCAACACTTCCCACAGACCAGTTATAAAAAACAATATCCATATACTGAATTTTGGTCTACATATTATTACGGACAACTTGGACATCTAACCACGAATCGCGATGCTATTTTTATTAAAAATGGTGAATTCTTATTAAACGACAACGGGGACATTTGTTTTGCAAGTAAGAATTTTTTAGATAAAGCCGAATCTGATGAATATGATTTTATAAAATCATTTGAACTTCCAGATTTAGATTCTTATCGGGATAATTCACCCGAAGACCGCTTTAATCAGTTTCAGTTTTCCGACAAAGAGGAAATAATAAATCCATTTGAAGAACCTTTAATTTCTTCTAACGTCATTGATAGTTACTCAAATATTATATATTCACACAATGCGTTTCAAAAACTAGACGGAATCGCTGACGCTTCTATAGCTGGGAAAATAGCAATAGTAGATTTAAATAGCTTTTCTCAAACTCTTTTTAATTACGATGATGTTTTCGTAGAGTTTAGAAACGGGGAAGAACAGCAAGAAAAAATTTCAACTTTTGCCGAAAGCAAAACTGAAAATAACATAGTTTCTGATTTATACGGCCCCTTCCAAACTGGCGGAGACGCTAGAGATGGGGATGGAAATGCTGATATTAGAAGTGTCGGCGCGGAAACTATTAATTACGCCGCTTGGACGAATGAATTACCAATTAATGAAGACGAAATATCTTACAAATATATAATTGATAGAAGCGAGGTTGTTAAAGTCGAATGTATAATTAGGATTGATGCTCTACAAGAAACAACTACTTTTAATAGCATAATTCCTTCTGAAATTCTTTTTGAATTGGAGGTTGGATTTGATGGACTTGATAATACGACCAAGACGCAAAAAACTTTTAAAGGCTTAGTTGACCCAAGCTCTCCATTTATTACTAATTTGTCAACTATAGATTTACCTTCTTATTCAGAAATACAATCACAATATCCAGACAAAAGCTTACCTTTCTTAAAGGAGAATCACAAAAGATATGTAATAGTCAGAAAAAAAACTTACGAAACAGAATCTATACTCGTTTCTAGAAGTGCTAGTGTTATGGGATTTAACGAAATTATAGACTCCAATTTCACATATCCAAATTCTGCGCTTGCTGCTATATACTTTGATTCTAAAACATTTACCGACCCCCCAAAAAGAACATATGACCTTAGACTCAAAAAGTGTCAAATTCCTTCTAATTATTTTCCATTAGAGGATAATGGTCTTGATAAAAGATTTTTAACTTCTGAATTAGATACTAAAAAACAAATTTATTCGGGAGATTGGGACGGTTCATTTAAGGAAGATTGGACCGATAATCCTGCGTGGATACTTTATGATATTTTAACTAACAATTCTTACGGTCTTGGGGATTACCAAGATGATATTGAAGATATAGATATATTTAAACTTTATCAGATTGGTAAGTATTGTGACGCTGTTGATTCGAGCGGTTATTTCTCAGGAGTTTCAGATAATAAAGGAGGCTTGGAGCCTAGACATTCTTGCAATATCTTGTTTGAAGAATCTTTTAATGGGTTCGATTTTGTAAATGCGGTCTGCAATATGTTCCAAGGTGTCGCTTATTGGAAAAATGGTTCGTTAAATTTCTTTGCAGATAAACCCGAAAGCGTTTCTGCTGTTTTTGGTAATTCAGATGTTTTTGATGGAGTGTTTTCGTATACAGACCTAAATAAAAACGAAAGATTTAATCTGATTGAGATACAGTATAAAGACAAAGACGACAACTATAAAACAAAAATAGAATACATTGAAGATGAAGAATCAATTAGAAAAAATGGTATAATAAAATACCAAGAAGGTGCGCGTGGAATAACTTCTAGCTCGCAAGCTCGACGTTACGCTAAATATATTTTATATACAAATAAACTGGAAAACGAAAGCGTGAACTTCCGCACTTCCCAGCAAAGCTTAATAGTAGAGCCTGGAGACGTTATTGGAATCAATGATGAATTGAAAAATTTCCAAGAAGCCTCTGCGAAACTTTTAGATGTAGATATCCCAAACAATTCCATTAAGGTTGAAAACGTTTTAGACACAGGTTCTATTTCAACTGGTGATGGAGTTTATCTTTATACACCTATTGACCAACAAAATCTGAATGATTTATATACTGGCATTAATTTTCATAATTTAATGATTAATGATTCGAGTCTTTCTGCATATGAATCCCCCCAAATTGTAAACATAGATATTACAGGGATAAATCAATCTGGTAATTATATAGAGTTTTTACTAAATGGACTTCATGAAGATATCGGCAAATTAGATTCTGCCGTTTTGGGGCAATTCTGTAATTTCAGAATAAACGGATATCCAGAACATTTATACAGAGTGATATCAATCATACCTAGCGAAGATAATTTGTATGAAATAGTTGGCAGACAATACAACCCAATAAAATACCAAATTATGGAGCAAAAAGAGGGCTTGGAAAACAATCAGTTATATGAACTTCCTAATATAGGATTGCCTTCCAATATAATTAACAGACCACCAGCACCGCAAGGTTTTTCCTTTTCAACTGGGGAAAATAATATGTATAGCATTAATCTCAGTGGATTGATTACTGGTGAATTAAATGGCATAGAAGAAAAATATAGAGTATCTGTAACAAAACCAAATGGTATGTATTTTTCTCAGGACTTTGAAAAAGATTCAACTTTGTCGCCTCCTCAAACATATTTTGAATTTAACAACCTCATAGGAACGGGTCAATACAAAATAGAAGTGACTTCATTATTGAATCCAGAATCCAGCGAAAAATTAGAAAAATTCTTTACGAAAGAGCCAACTCTTTCAATTTATGAATCTCCATTTCTTGACTCAGTTAAAATTGGTGGTAATAAATATGAACAATTTTCAAATATAGCTTCTGTCCAAGATTTTGGTAAAGATTTGTCTATTGATTTCAATTTTATTGATTTACATGGCTTACCATATAAAGATAAATCTCATATCAATATCAATCTATTACAAGGTGGAACTGGATATGTTTTTGATGTTTCAGATTTCCCCGTTTCAATAACGGAGGACGAAAGACGACAATTATTTGGAACCGCCGAAAGAAATTTTAAAATACAAAGCTTTCTAGATGACGGGAAAGGAAATATTTATCCATCTCCAGAAATTGAAATAAACTACCCAATTCCAGAAATTAATGAGATTAGAACCGTTAATAATCAACACAATTTAAAATTAGAAGTTGATATAGAACATCACACCAATATTGTCAAAATTGATATATATAGTGGGCAAAATTCAAATTTTGAAATTTCACAGTCCAGTTTCCTAAAATCAGAATTTTTGAAAACCCAAAAAACAAATGAGATAGAATTTGGGCATCAAAAAACTGGCGAAATCTTTTATAGTTTTGTTCCTTATGATTGCTTTGGTTCTGGAATAGTTAATTCAGGATACCGTGAGACTATTAATTTCCCAGAACCAGTAATTTTAAATAATTTTAAAAATTCTATACATAATACCCTCTTTTTAAATACCGCCTCAAACACCAACGGAGAATTTATATTCTCAGATTCGTTTCAAATCCCAAAACAGGATTTCGTTCTTAAGATAGGCGGAGAAGTCGCTAATTCGGACTGCGTTTTAGATATTTTCTTAAATCAGTTTTCTGGAAGGTTTGAATTGCCTTTTAATAACGGCAGTTTTTCAGAGAGTGTATATTTTACGACTAACCCCTTTAAAACTGGAGAAAACAATCTTTTCCAATATGAATCCAGTCTTTCTGGCAATAGCGGGATTTTGGTAAAATTAGTTAGTGGAGATTTGAATGATTTAGATTTGGAAATAAAAGGTTTGTAAGTGTAAAATAACACTAAGGATGAATAATGTAAGGAAAAGGATAGCTAGAAACATTAAAAACCAACTTGGTCTAAATGCGGTGGCTGGTGCAGGGGGCGGCGGTAAAGGCAAGAGTTCCGCTGGCGGTAATGTATATCTAAAGCCACCCGAATCCTCAGACATTTTCCAAAGTATATCCTATATTAGTAATTTAGATCTCGTTTGCGAAGGGCCAATTGATGGTCCAGTAAAGCAAAATGGTGAACGAGCATTGGGTATTGACGTTTTAGAATCAGTTTTTTACAATGAAACTCCTATAAAATCACCTTCTGTTTCCGAGTATATAACCAAACCCATAAAATACAGCGACACGCAAGCTGTGGACAGGTTTACGGCTGTGGAAGCGTCTGATGCGATAGATAACATCATTTCAAACCTAAACGCCGTAGAGGGCGTACCTGGACAATCTGGAAACTATAGCGAAACCATAAATTCAATCAATCAATACAGAGAAGAATTTCTTCTCCTCGTTGATAAAAATAAGTCTTTTTTCAATCATTTTGGGTTTATTCAGTTTGACACTAAGAATATTTTTGGAAGCGGAGACCTTTATTTAAGGGATGAGTCCGAATTCTCTATAAACCTATCTCTTGGAGAAGAGAAAAGGGGTTTTGAGAGAAATATTCAAGCGGAAAATGGAACAATTATTCAATCTCCAGGTGAAGTTTTTTTTACAACACCTTCATTTTTAACTGGTTCCCCTTCTGGAGCGCCAGCAAATAAAGTCGGTGATTTCTACCCAACTTCTGGTTTTCATGGCGGAGGCTTTATTTTCTTCTACATAGGGGATAATTTATCTACAGGCGTTGGCGGAGAATTTTTAACTGGCAAATTTATAGTTCCGTATAATGACCCAAATATTGAAGACAAATTGCAAAGCGGTATAGATAATAATTATGACGTTTTGATTCATAGCGGCGATGATATCTGTTTCGGAAATTTAGCTAATCAAACTTCTCCATCAAAAGGCTCTATAATAGGAGAACAACTTAACGTTTCTGTAAAAACGAGCGAAGATTCGCAATTTAATTATTTAAACGCTTCTATTGATTATACCATCGGAACCGAATATCAACTCAAACTTTTAAACCATAGTAAGTGTTTCATACAGGCCAATATCAATCAACAGCTTTTTGGCAGATTTAGAAGATTTGGTGGGGACGCGAGAGATGGAGACGGCAATACTGATACGAGAGCTAGCAGACTTTATGCTAATTGGCAAAATAACCTCCCTCAAGACAGTGACGCTTATGGCTATACCCATATAATTAAGAATAACCAAATCAGTAAAGCCACTCCGACTATTATGATTTCGTCTCTTAGTGATACAGAAGAGGCGGGGGATGATATAGGCAAAACCTTGAGAGAATTTGTTGAATTTGAGGTTACTCAGGGATTCGAAGGCGACGAAATACCTCTTTCAGATGAATTCTTTTTAAATGTCATAAACAAATCATTTTTAGCCGCAGAATTAACTCCATTCAAAGTCGGACTAAATGGCTCCAACGAACCTATAATTTCTGAATTTTTAAACATAAATGAATCTCTTTTAAGCCCCAATTTCTTCACTGAGGTTGATAATGGAAACATATCAGATGGTAGCGGAATTTATTTAAAAGATCAAACTAACACTCTACAAAATATAGATAGAAATAGTGTTCTTACTAATTTCGGTTTTACAGCGGAGGACGTTGGAGCTTTATTTTTTAATGTTAGAAACGTTATAGTTGTTGATTCTGGCAAGGATTATACAGGTATAGAAACTGACCTGTTTCCGCAAATTAAAAATTTTTCAGTAGCTCAAGCCGCTGATTTCGATACGGCGTTAAGTCTTTCTGGTAGTGGTTCTATTGTAAGAAGCGCCTCTAATTTTGATGGCGGCTTATATAGGGGCATCTATGAATTAGGTGAAGACTTTTTCCTTTCTTCGCCTTTCCAGATTCAAACTGATGGACCAAATGTAGATAAAACAACAGAGAGTAGATTAGAAACCTCCCTAATAGAAGGAATTCCCCCAAAACAAATATATCTAGCAGAACAAACTAAAAAAGAAGAATTTAGATTCGAAGGTGTAATCAGTTCACCATATTTAGCGGAATTAAATGTTGTCAACCTTCCACAAAATAGAGAATTAAGAAATGCTACTGTTTCTGATATTGAGAATATGACGCCAGCCCTTGCAGCCCAATATGGATTGGATATAAATGAAGCTTTATTCCCCAACGATGAATGGAAAAATATTAATCGTTACATTAAGGTTTTTAAGAAAACTTATGAAACCGAATCTATCTTAATATCGCGAGATGTTTCATTAGCTTATATAACAGAAGAGATAGACCAAAATTTTACTTATCCATTTTCCGCTCTTTTCGGTAGTGTTATTGATGCTAGGTCTTTCAACCAAGCTCCCGATAGAACTTTTGAGTTGAGATTAAAAAAATGTTTAGTTCCTTCTAATTATCAACCCTTATTTGCCAATGGCATGGATAAAAGGTTTGTTTTTGACTCTTCAAAATACGGGTTAAGGGAAGTCTATAAATTTAACGATGCTTCGTATTTTAGATGTCCTAATGAAGTAAAATTGGGGCAAAACAATTATGAAATAAGTTTTAAAATTAAGCTTCCAGATACTACAAATGAAACTCAGTATCTTATTGACACTCCTAATACCCTGAGAATCTATATTGATAGTAGTGGTATTTTGAGATTTGTTTGTAATTCTGGTCAAATCGTTTCGGTTGATATTTCCAGTTATAATAACGAAACTCTTGAAATTGTTTGCCGCAGAAGGGGTAATTTTAGCTCCATTTCTATAAAAGATAGCAGCGGAACCGAATTAACAGATTCTATTTCTGGAACCTTGACAAATGAAGATATAGACAGTAATGACCTATATTTTGGCGCGGCTTCCGACGGTTCATCAAAATTAAAAGATGATGGGAAGATTACTGACGTAAAAATAAAAATAAACAACCAACTACGCCATTACTGGGACGGAACAATTATTCAAACTCCTCGCGGGAAAGCCTTTAGAGATAAATTCGGAGGCAATCATGCTCTTTTAATTGGCGCATACGGGGAGACCGAAGAAGATTCAGTTTTTGAATTTGGAAAGAATAAAGAGCAAGTCTACATAGGCGAATGGGATGGTTCATTTAAATTAGCTTGGACTGATAACCCAGCTTGGATATTGTATGATATAATGACTAACCATACAAATGGGCTGGGCGATTATTTAGACGATATGGAAGATATAGATATTTTCCATCTATACGAATTGGGTAGGTATTGTGATGCGGTTGACGAAGATGGATATTTTGAAGGTGTTCCCGATTCAACAAAAGGGCTTGAGCCAAGATTTTCCGCCAATTTTATTTTACAAGAACAAAAAAATGCTTTTGAGGTAATCGCTGAAATAGCTTCCCTTTTCAGAGCTATGACATACTGGAATGGCGGCTTTTTCAACTTCACAATGGACAAGCCTAAAGGGGTTCAAGCTATATTCAATAATGCCAATGTTTTTGACGGTGTTTTTAATTACGCTGATATTGTTTCATCTGCAAGATATACGAGCGTTGAGGTTCCTTATCTAGACAAAAATGACAATTATAAAATCAAAATTGAATATGTAGAAGATGAAGATAAAATGCGTAAATATGGGAAGCGCACCAATAAACAAAGCGGTTTTGGCCTCACATCTAAATCTCAAGCACGAAGAATGGCTAAATATATATTGTTTAGTAATCAGTTTGAAACAGAAGCTATATCTTTTGTAGCTGGTTCCGAAGCTTCATTGTTAAGTCCTGGAGATATTATACAAATAGAAGATGAAATCAAAAATTTTGAAATCAATTATGGCAGAATTTTAAATATTAACACAGGCCAAGGGTATCTTGATTTAGAACAGTCTTTCAAAACTGGTTCAGTTGTAACGGGTGAAAATGGGGGTTTATATACTTACAACAACAAGGAGCAGACAGACGTTAAATCCCTTTATGATATGATTAATTTCAATCATGTAGTCGAAGTCGGTCCAGATGGAGATTTATACAGTGGGGTTCCAGCTTTAAGCCAAATAGATTCTATAGACGAGGAACAAGTTACTAAATTTTATATTACTGGTATAGAAACTGGCGCTAATTTCAATAGAGTTTTTCTAGACCAAAATCAAGAAAGTTATAACGATATAACTGGAATAATCAAAGGTGCGTTTTTTAATGTAGAGTTGGAAAATAGAAGTTCTGACTTTTTCAAAGTAATTAAGATATCAGAAGAAGACTCTAACAAGTATAACGTCAATGCTCTTGAGTATAGGCTTGATAAGTTCGATTATATAGAACAAGAAGATTATGATTTAACAGAAAACGAATATAATGTTGGGATACCCAATCACACAATAAATAGACCACCCGCTCCAGTAGGGTTCACTTCTTTTGTGGAGGAGAATCAATTCGGTTCTTACGATGTTACTGGAACCATTTCTGGCGAATTGGGAGGAAATGAATTAAAATACAGAGTCAGCTTGATTTACCCTAATGGAAAATATTCTACTCATGAGTTTTTAAAAGATACCACAACTTCCCCACCCAAAACAAACTATTCAATTTCCAACTTGTCTGTAGCGGGTAATTATGATATAAACGTAACTTCTTTGAGAAATCCTGAATCCAGTATCAGTTTAAAAGAAAGCTTTCAAATACAGCGCCCAGCAAAAATCAGGGACCATTTCTTAATTAAGTCTGTCAATATCAATGGCGAACATACAAACAATTATTCTCCAGAAGGTTTAACTGGTTCTGGTTTTATAATTCCACAAACAAAAGATTACGTGTTTAAATTAAGTTTGGAAGATATGAGGGGTAAAGATATGGCTCATAACATTTTCACCAAGCCTATTTTGGATATATACATTGATGGAGATATTTATAAAGAAAACTACGGAACTAATACGTTTAGATTTAGCCATGAAAACAATATCAATTTATTCGGATATCCAAAAAGGGATTTGGACATAGAATTTAAACTCAAAGACGAAAACGGACAAATACATCATACCGCAAAAATTCAAGTTAACAATCCTGCGCCCATAATCTCAAAAGCCGACTTTAATCCCCCTAGAATCAACTTTGAAATTTCCGAAGACTCTAAAAAGGATTTAAAAAAAGTTGATGTTTATAAATCCGTAGGTTCTGGAACCTCACAGCAGTTTTTAAAAACAGAATTAGTGTTTGAAGGGAAAGATTATATTGATTTATTCGACTTTTCTGAGGAAGATGTTTTTTCCCTCGTCCCTTTCGATGATTACGGCAGCGGTAATGCTTTAGGAGGAATAAGCTACGAATCTCCAGAACCAACAGAACAAGAAGAGGAAGAACTTTCTAAATCCTTTAAGACTGTTTATATATGCAAAGGAAGTGGGGAATCTATCACTCAAGACTCTAACGGAAAAACAGGTATATTTTGCAATGAAAATAATAGTTACGTTATTAAGGGGAGCTTCAGCTATTCTGAAACTGGAGATTACGCCACAGAATTTTACATTGGGGGAAATAAGGCTTTCAGTGTAACTGGTTTTTCCGAACAGCTAAACAAGACCGTTTCCTTTATGGAGTTTGTGTTTGACCAGACTGGCTATCAACAATTTAGCCTCATTAATTCTGGAGCTAACTTAAAAAGCTTTTTCTTTGAAGTAGACGAAACTATTTAAAATAAACATTAAAAATTTCATCAACTGTTTTGATGGCCCCGCTTTGAATTAAGTAGGCGTCTTTAGCTTTTGCTAAATCATCTCTAATACTTTCATAAACAGTTACAATTTCTACAAATTTGGAAGGCCTATCCGTGCCAAAGATAATAGCTTCATAGAAGTAGCTGCAAAGCAATTTAATCAAAATAAGCTTAAAGGCTGCGTTTTTGTAAATAGATACTTTTTCTAAAAACTCCACTTCAGTCATGTCGAGTTTATCGTGACTTTTTAAATACTGTTCTAAAAACGCTTTTTCATTTTTAGGGTTATTGTTTAAACCTAAATAATATATAGTAAAAGCAACATCCCAAAGACAGTCTATTTTTTTCCCATATTGAAAATTGATGAATTTAATCATTTTGTCTCTATACATTATTCTGGAAGAGAAAAGGTTTGTATGATTGAGACAAATTTGGTTTTTGGGTAGGGTCGCCAAATTTTCATTAACTGATTGCTTTAAAGCATCCAAAACGGGTAGGTGGCTGAGAAATTCTTGGCTATTCTCCAAACCTTGGTATCTGTCTTCTGGCAAGTTTTCTTTGTAATTTGTTAAAGCAAAAAATTCTTCCTTGAATTCTTGTGTTTCTGGTAATTGGTTAACAACAGTGCTTTCGTGCAAATAAGACAGGGTGTTTGCCAATGTTCTAATGTTGAAAAGCAAATCCGACCTAGATAAATCTTTAAAACATAAGCCGTGTTCAAAAGAGGTTATGAGAACATCTATTTTTCTACCAAAGTCTAGGGTTTCAAAGTGGAGGGCTTTTGGGGATATATTCAGTTCATCAATTTCTGTAAGATTATCGAATTCTTTTTTAAGAACGCCATCTTCGTCGTCTTCGGTAATCTTTAGTATGTATTTTGTGTCGTTGTTTCTGAAACTGTAGGAATCATACTCCAAATTTGAATCAATAAGTTGTAAAGTGCTGGAAGATTCGTTCTCGTTTAGCATTTTTTTAAAAAAAGCCACCTCCGTCAAAATAGACATGATGAATTTTTTTTCGATTTTTGAGATATTGTTATCTATCTTATCTACCAATATTCTATCCTGCAAAAACTCGTCTATTTTTAAAATTTTCTCAGTTACCTGCTCCATAAATATATTTTACACATATTTAACCCTTTTTCTATTTGATAATTATATTTTTTGAAATTTTCAGCCTTTAAGTGTAAAACAATAATATGTCATCTGAAAACCCAAATGAATTAAGAAGTGAGATTCATAGCACCTCAGACACTGGTATTCTTGCTGGAGGAACGCTAGAAAGTAGAGTAGCTGCTTTAGCCTCAGTATATCCAACTGGAGATTCCCAAAATTTTCACATGTTTACTCATATTATACAAGAGCTAAACAGAAAACTTGACCAATTTGGTTTCGCCGATAATATCGTTCAACCAATAGATGCGGGATTTCGGCCTCTCAATTTTAATGATTTCTTTGGAGATGCCTCTCCAAGCCCTAACCTCCCAGATTATCTAGAATTAGAAAATGATTCGTATCTATTCCAAGAAAATGGATTCAAATTAATCCTAGAACAAGACATTTAGTGTAAAGAATTAATATGGCAGACAAAAAAATATCAGAATTAACCGAATTAACTACTGTAGATTCATCTAATGACGTTCTAGTGATTGTCGATTTTAACACAAATGAGACGAAAAAGGTTAAAATAAAAAATCTTCCTTACGAAAGCTCGGAGATTACATTCTTTGCTCTTACGGATGAATCTGTCAGTAGCAAGCGTGTTGTTGGGTCTTTGGATTCTGCTGACATCCCATCGTCTTGCGCTCATTGTCAGATTGGGAGTGTAGTGACCTTGATTGGGGGCTATGCGTTTTTTAACAACAGCCTCACATCAGTCACAATTCCAGATTCAGTGACTACGATTGTGAGCTATGCGTTTTTTGGAAACTCCCTCACATCAGTCACAATTCCAAATTCAGTGACTACGATTGGGGGCTATGTGTTTGCTAGCAACGACCTCCAATCAGTCACAATTCCAGATTCAGTGACTACGATTGGAGGCTATGCGTTTCTTAACAACAGCCTCACATCAGTCACAATTCCAGATTCAGTGACCTCGATTGGGGGCTATGCGTTTCTTAACAACAGCCTCACATCAGTCACAATTCCAAATTCAGTGACTACGATTGGGAACGGTGTGTTTAGTGAAAACAACCTCCAATCAGTTACAATTCCAGATTCAGTGACTACGATTGGGAGTTTTGCGTTTCTTAACAACAGCCTCACATCAGTCACAATTCCAGATTCAGTGACTGAGATTAAGGCTAGTGCGTTTCGTAACAACTCCCTCGAATCAGTCACAATTCCAAATTCAGTGACTGAGATTGAGAACGGTGTGTTTCGTAACAACTCCCTCCAATCAGTCACAATTCCAAATTCAGTGACCTCGATTGGGGGCTATGCGTTTGCTAGCAACGACCTCCAATCAGTCACAATTCCAGATTCAGTGACCTCGATTGGGGAAAATGCGTTTATTAACAACAGCCTCACATCAGTCACAATTCCAGATTCAGTGACTGAGATTGGGGTCGGTGCGTTTCGTAACAACTCCCTCGAATCAGTCACAATTCCAGATTCAGTGACTGAGATTAGGAACGGTGCGTTTCGTGGCAACAACCTCACATCAGTTACAATTCCAGATTCAGTGACTACAATTGGGATCAGTGCGTTTCGTGACAACAACCTCACATCAGTCACAATTCCAAATTCAGTGACTACGATTGGGGGCTATGCGTTTGGTGACAACCCAACTCTTAACGATGTAACGGCTAATGTCACAAAGACTGTTTTTGATACAGGATCAAATATCTTAACTGGCACAGCAGCTACTCTCACTCTTCGGGTTCCTACGGGTGACACGACATGGGACGCACTCGCAGCATTACCTCAACCCACATCGTATCAAGGTAATGCCGCCGTAACCGTTGTCAGAATTTAATATGAGTAAAACAATCCATTATACATCAGGACTTCCCAGAGCTTGCTCAACTCTATTGCAGAACCTACTTGCACAGAACCCAGAAGTCCATGCTACGGCGACCAGCGGAGTGCATGAGATCATGTATTTGTCCAAGGCGTTTTTTAAGACTGACGAGTTTCGCACTATTCCGAATCCGAATGATGGTGAAAAGTTGTTCGGTGACTTTATTCGAGCAGGTATAACTAACGCATTCAACAACGTGACGGATCGCCCTATTGTAGTCGACAAATGCCGCAGTTGGATTGGTAGCGCCCCCCTACTGTTCAAGCTGTTTCCAGATGCAAAACTATTGATCCCCGTCCGTGATATTCGCGGGGTGCTTTCAAGCATGGAAAAGAAGTTCCAGCATCATCCTGAGTTTCAAATGGAAATGAGCCAGCAGGACACAGCTAACATTCAGACTATTGAAGGTCGTGTTAATTTCTGGCTTCAACACCCACCTGTAGGTATTGCTATTCAACGCATCCATGAGATTGCACGTCTTCACAAAGATAAGGTTCACTTCGTCCATGCCGAAGACCTGACCAGCCACCCGCAAGAAACGATGAACAGAGTGTGGGAATACTTAGGAATTGAACCTATTACACATGACACAAGAAATGTGGAGCAATACACTCAGGAGCATGACCTTGGATGGCCTTTTGGGGATCATATCATCCGACCAGAAATTAAGCCACTAATCCCAGACTGGCATGATACACTTGGTCGCCAGCTTTCGGAAACAATTAATCAGAAATTTAACTGGATTAACGAATTATGAAAAACGCATTAATTAACAAAGAAACAAATAGAATCATCAGAGTGCAAGATGATGATTTTTTAGATATACCCGAATTTGCAGAAGTAGTATCTATTTCTGACGCAAAAGCCGCCATTTTCGAATCTTCGACTGGGCCGATGTTTTTAATCAACAATGAAGTTGTAGGCATCAGGGGAAAGATTTTTATTGATAACCCTAACATTTTAAAATCTAAAAAAATACAAGAAATCAAGAAAGCTAGAGACGCAGAATATAATGCAATTCTTGTAACTAGCGATGGCCTTCAATTCAAATCAGATTTAGAAACAATTATTGATGTAAAAACTTTGATTGAAATCCTTCCAGATGGAGGCTCTTTTGACGGCTATAAATCAGCAGATGGTTCTTACAACACAATTACCAAAGAGCAATTCCAGACAGCGATTACAGAAGGTATAGCACGAAAGTCTGCCGCTTTTGCTAAGGAAGCCCAGCTTGTAGCGTCTGTAAGTGCAGCTACAACATTTGCAGAGCTTGAAGCTATTACTTGGTAATAAATAAAAAATAATTTAAAAATTAATCAAGGCCAATTTTAAAGATTGGTCTTTTTTTGCAATTTTACTTGACAAAAGCCTTTTTTCTGATATTAATAAGGCAATGAGTAAATGGACTGAACAACAACGCGGTGCTTTCTGGAAAAAAGAAGGCAAAAATGGCACATATCTAGCTGGATACGTTACCATAGAAGGTAAGAAATACCCCGTTACTGTTTTCCCCAACCAATATAAGGAAAAAGAAAATCAACCCGAATTTATAATCTATGAAACATTTTCTAACTAATCTTTTGTTTTTCCCAATTTTTGCTTTAATTATTTTGGTGCAAGAAATTATTTGGCTGAAGGATAAGCTCAAAAAATCCAAAAAATAATTCACTTTTTATTTGACATTCTGGATATTTTAGTCATTATACCTATCATGTCTAAAAAATTATTAAAAGGTAGAACACAAAAAAAGGGCGTAGGAAAGCTTTATGGGCGGTCTCACGGAGAAATGGTATTTAACGATCATGTCGGTCGCAAAGTTACGCAAAAAATAGATGCGGCAATTAAGAAAAATTTAAAAAAAGACGCGCCAAAGTAAAAAACCCTTAATTTAACGGAGGAATAGAATTATGGTAGTTACAAAAAGTTTCCTTGAAAAAAGGAAGGTTTCGCTTAATGGCGAATACATCAAAGTATTGGAAAGAGTATCCAAGCTAAGAGATGAACTCGACTATGCTCAAATGGATCTTGAAAATATTATTCTTGAGCTAGAGCAATTAAACTGCATGAAGCACGACGAAGAATAATCGAATGAGAATTTATATACCACATCCGTTTAAAAAACACGATAATTGGTTTAACGTAGGCGTATCTCCCGTGTTTAGGTTTAAACCTTGGTTTAGTAAGCATTTATATGAAGATATTCGTACTACCTATGGAAATGGAGTTTATAATAATTATGCTGGGTGGTTGTGGCTTCAAATGAGTTGGTATTCAGTAAAATAATAATATGATAACACAAGAAGAAATATTTGAAAAATATCCAAAGATCTTTGGTGATAAAGATAAACCAATGACTGAAACATGCATGTGTTGGGGTCTTGAAGTACCTCAAAACTGGCTTCCAATCATTGATGAGCTATGTGACGCTATGACTAATTGTAGATATGTAGTCTGTGTACCAGAATTTAAAGAAACTATTAAGTTCCCTCAAGTTGTAGCAAAGCAGGTAAAGGGAAAATATAATGGTCTACGTTTTTATTACCGTCTGGAATATGAGCAAGAAAATATACCAGACAGTGTGGTAAATGAGCATTATAGGTATATCGATGGTATGATTGCTTATGCTGAAAATAGAGTTTTTAGATTAGAGAAAGATGAAAAACATAGTGCCATATAAGCATCCAAAATATAATTGGATTTTTGCCAAAGACAGTAAATATGTATTGCGATCTATTGATCCTAATGTTGTCGGTGTTGTAAGAGGTAAATACGACAATATTTACGCTCGTATCATAGATTCAAAACTAATTATCTATAAAGGATACGCTTGTGATGGATGCACCCTAGCTCCAGACTTTTCTCGTGCATTGGAGGGTTGCTGCGTACATGACGCTCTTTATCAGATGATTGAACAAAATCCTGGCATTTTTACGGAAGAGCAAGCAAATCAAGAAATGAGATATATTCATAAGCATGGAAATTTTAAACTTGCATTTTTGTATTATTGGGCAGTTTCGGGGCTACCAAGAAAGATATATAAATTATGGAACCGTCACTAAATAATAAAAATAGAAATAAAAAATTAACGACCTTTGAAAAGGTTTTTATCACTGTATTCCTTACTTTATCGAGTATACTGTTAATATTCTGGTTAAGTCTATTATAGAATAGAGAAACTTTGATACAATAAGAATATGAAAAACGAAAATAAACCAGATCAATGGTGCATCATTAGAATTTTTGGTAATATCTATAAAGTCTTTGGTTCTTGGAGCGGAGGCTTTCTCGATGGAGATAGCTGGAAGCTAAACAGCGGTATTGATAGAATTGAAGAAGATGGAGACTATTGGTTATTCTATGGTTATAGTGGAAGTTGCTATCGCTGTCATAAAAAGACTTATGGTATCAGTAGCCCTTATAACGGAGCGATTCTAAAAAGTTTCTGTAAAGATGCTAATGCAATCCGTATGAACAAATCTGAAGCATTGGAATATATTAAATCCCAAAAATAATTGATTTTTAATATTGACATATCTATATAATTGTACAATATACACTTATTATGAAAATAACATTAGAACAACAAGGAGATAAATTCTCTATTGAAACAGAAGGCGGTGGCCAAACCGCTATCGAAGTACTTGATTATGTATGTCAGCTAATGATGTGTGCTGGTTATCATTACGAATCAGTAAAACAAGCGGTATTTGAGAAAGCCGAAGGATATGAATACGAAGAATCTACAGATACCGAAGTCAATTCAAATTTTTTCAGCCAAAATATATCTGACAGCGACACAATCACATTATGAATAAAGAAGTAATAACACAAGTAAGCATTAAAGCAGATCGTTCTGATTGGCATCCAATTTTCAATACAATTAAAGTTGGCCCCGATGATGAAGCTGGAGGATCGTATCTCAAAATTATTGGAGAAGATGAAATGAATGATGGTCGCGTCCTTGCCTTAGATTGGGATGAATGGGACAATTTAGTTGAAGTAGTCGCTAAGTATCGTAAAGATTGGGAATGGAAAGAATGAGAAAAGCTAAAGTCATAGAGACTGAAGATGGCGAACTCGCTATTCAATTAACTGATGAAGAGATGGAATCTCTTAATTGGAAGATTGGCGATGACATTGAATGGTCTGAAACAGAAAATGGTTTTAAGCTCACAAAGGTAGAGTCAAAATAATATGAAGAAAGTAAGCGACACATACAAAGAACTGGGGATCAAATTCACTTTCCCTATCGAGATTAAGGATGCTAATGGAAACATAACATACTACGAGGATAGCGATGGCTGGCGGAGAAAGTGTGAATTCGATGGTAATGGTAGACAAACTTACTACGAGGATAGCAATAAATTCTGGAGCAAGCGTGAATATGATACCAATGGCTATCAAACCTACTTCGAGGACAACTCTGGCTACAAGAGAGGGACACCTCGCGGATAATTCTGCGATGGTAAAGTTATTGAAGTCGATGGTAAGAAATATAAGCTGACTGAAGTATAATACTATGAATAAAAAAGAAACCGTTGAAAATTTTATAGAATTTTTTAAAGAAAAGGAAATGCTCTTAGATAAGTTTCAAGAACTATTTGGATTTAATGATGGGTGTATGTTTTATGATACAATCTTTCAATTAGAAGATTTTGCACTTAAAGTAGCAGCAGATAATATTGGAGATAAGAGTGAATGGCTCGATTGGTTTGTTTATGAAAATGATTGTGGAGAGAAAGGTTACACTGCAGGGTATAACGGCAATAGAAAACCGATCAAAACCATTGATGATCTATTAGAATTAATCGAAGAAGATAATAAAAGATAATGAAGAAATTAAGCGAAACATACAAAGAACTAGGGATCGATTTCACCTTCCCTATCGAGATCAGAGATGCTAATGGTAACCGAACCTACTTCGAGGGCAGTAGTGGCTTTTGGTATAAGCGTGAATACGATTCCGACGGTAACGAGACTTATTACGAGAACAGCGATGGATTCCGTTACAAGTATGAATACCATACCAATGGTAACGAGACTTATTATGAGGAGTACAGCAATGGCGACTGGTACAAGCTTGAATACGATGCTAATGGTAACGAAACCTACTACGAGAGCAGCGATGACTTCTGGAGAAAGTGGGAATACGATGCTAACGACAACAAGACTTACTATGAGGACAGCAATGGCCGCAAAAAAGGCACACCTCGTAGCCAATCATGTGCTGGTAAAGTTATTGAAGTAGATGGTAAGAAGTATAAACTATTGGAACTATGAAAAAATTAAGCGATACATTAACAAAACTTTCCGAAGCCATGGAATCTGGAATAAAGCAATACGAAACTAAAAATGATGAATGGTGGAATAATCTTTCAGAAGATGAGAGAATGGATGCCTTTTATGCTGTCGTTAAACGTATTCATAAAGCAGAATTAATTGACAAAGGAACTTATCGTTGGGCTTTATATGAAGTTTTCGGATTTGATGAATCAATGTATACGCTTGGAATGGATTGCGGATTTATGGATTTACACAATGCGATTTCATGTGATAATGACTAAAGTAAAAAAAGTTGTTTACAAACTAAAGGAACTATAATATAATTACATTATGAAAATTTACTGGAATAAAATGTTTGGATTAGGCTTTGTTGCAAATAGGTGCTGTTGTTTAGATGATAACGATCACAGCCAATCCCGTATGTGTTTAGAATTTAAGTTTATTATTCTAAACTTAATGATATGTGGAACATTACCAATAGGTAAGTGGAAACCAATAACTCTAATATAATAATATGAAATACATACAACAAAACATTCAACCTTTAGCATTCATTTCAATATTTGCTTGTATCGGTCATTTCTTTGGATCAGCATTAAACGGTGCTGTTTTAGGATTATTGATTGTATCAGCAGTAACATTATTTCTATAATGAAAAAAACAATAAAAGAAATTAAACTCTGGGGCGTAAGAGACTGGCTATCTTACTATGCGCCAAAACCTCTGAGTTACATCGGTGATCTTTGGGATTACATTTTACCTAAATATTCATATAACTGGTACGATAGAATCAGATGCACACTTAAGCCTCGCCAAAGATGGATTAAGAAGCATATCGAATATAAACAATGGTGTGATAAAGTTGAACTCATTCCAAAGTTTCTTTTCGGTTGCGTGGTTCATTTTGTTGAAGATGAAAAATGCTTTGAAAGAATTGATTGGGAAGCTAGTAGTCCACAACACGCTAAAGTAGCAGATGAACTCCAAGAATGTTATGAGTATATTACAACTGCTCGACCTGCATTGGAACAACAGCTTGATGATGCTTATGTCAACCTTCCAGAAGGTGGAAGTTATGAAGAAATATATGCTGATGTCATTAGTACTGAAAAGGCCATTGAAGATGGAGATAAAAAGTATATGATGTGGATCGTAAAGAATAAGGGATATTTGTGGGTATAAATTAATTAAAGAAAATCATGAGTAAAAAATACAACTACATTATAGCTAGATTTTGGGATGAAGATGAATACCCAACTGAAACGGAAAGGCTTTGTGTTTATACGTATCACAAAGAAGTTCATTTTGGAACTGAAGAAGAGGCATTTAATATGGCTGAAAGAATAAGTAGAATAAAAAATAAAGAATATAAGCCTTATTTTATTGACTTAAATGAGTATAAAGCTCCAGCGTGGGTTAACTAGCCAGTTTAAAGAAAAGATATGAAAATTGAATACATTAATAGATACCATCAACTACGATACTTTTATCAAAAAAATGATTATTGGTATTTTGATGTGAATGGCGACCGACACGTTGGTGCATCAATAAATGATGATGGATCACTTTATCATGTAGACCCAAGCGGAGGTCCATATGTCTCGGTCAAAACAAATTTAAATAAACTACATAAAAATCTACCAAACGCAACTGTAAAAGCTATTGAGTGGGATAGTGAAGAAGGTGCTTATAAATTAACAATATGAAAACAATACTATCACTAATACTTTATTATATCGGAGACACTATGGCGCGTCTATTTCTTCGTTATGATTTCTTGGCTTGGTATTTGTATAAGCCATACAATAGAATTATGACTCTCTCCTCTAACCTCGACAATAAAAAGAAAGTTTGGAAAAATTATGAATGATAAAAAAATAAAAGCAGAATTAGATGATGCAGCCTTCAAAGTTGCAGACTTCGTTCAAGAGCTATCAAAGATTCAAGATCAATACTTCGATGCTCTTTGGGAAAAAGCAAAGGACAATAACTGGATGACTGGTTTTGATTCTGACGAACACGCGAAGGAGTGGCTCTTCGATTACGTTTTTAATGGAGCCGATATTGGTTCTAGACAGCATGAACAAACTCTTAGCGAATACTGTGGCGCAGACTGGCTTTAATATTATGAAAATTACAATACTAGAAGGTGCAAAAATCCATTACCAACGTACTTGTTGGCACGTTCCAGTCGAATACGATGGAAAGAAATATATGATTGTTGTTGATGAAGATGATAATCAATGTGACCGCGCTCTCCATGAATATAATGAAAATCGCAGATACAACATTGGCAATGAATATAGTGGCGATGATTACGACGAGCTTTATGAAAAAATTATTGAAGTTTTGGGTGATTATGGAGAATTAGGCACTCATGTCGAAAAAGGGACGATTGTAGAACCCGAAGATTAAAATAAAATGAAAATATTTTACGGCGCAAATAATATACTCGTCCACCTAGATGATGGTGGGCGAAGATTAATTCCCAAAGAATATTTGTCTGTTTACTTCCAAATAGATGGAGAAAAAATTAAAGAAAAACATATTAAAAAATTTTTAAATTTAAAATGAAAAAAAAATATACAATTACAGCAGAAGGTTATGGTGGAGAATTTGCAATGGGTAAAGTGTCTCCAGAACTTGTAGAAAAATTGCAGGGCGAAGATGTATTTCCTGATGAAGTTGTCGAAGCTTGGCACGAAATAGATGATTTGGAACATATTTCATCTTGTTTTGAAGATACTGAATTTGTTGTAACAGACGAAGATGACGAAATCGTATATCAAGGGACATTAGAGTGTTCCAATACTCGTGAAGCTTACACTCTTGAATGTGGTCATGAAGGATATATCCCAGTCATGCAATGTATGTCCTCAGAAAAAGGCTTCTTTTTCACCGCCGAATTTGAGACAGATGATTTCGATGTAGAAAAGCTAATGACTAAATATATTGAGACCGATTTTGGGTGCTTGGTAGAGGAAATAACCTATGATGGGGATAATCTAGACCTTGATTTTGATTATTATGATGTCCGAAGCAAGGGTTTCGAGGCTAAAGTTGGATGGATTAATCCAGAGTGGCACGATAAAGAATATCGGGAAGATGAGTAAATAGCTATATTTTAATTTTTATGGTTGACAACTTACATTTTAACCATATTATGATACAAATATGAATTATGAAAAATTAGAAGAGTTGGTAATCCAATGGGCGAAGGATCGAAATATTCTTGAAAACTCAAACGCAATCAAGCAAATAAGTAAAACACAAGAAGAACTTGATGAAACGCTTGATGCTCTTAAACGACTTGAGCAAGGAGAAGAGTCAATGCTTGAAGTTGCTGATGGCATTGGCGATATGTTGGTCACAATTATTTTGCTTGCTAAAATTGTTGGACTAAATTCAGTCGATTGCTTGGCTGACGCTTACGACGAAATAAAAGATCGTAAGGGTAAGATGATTAATGGGCTATTTGTAAAAAACGCTTGACAATTTTAAATTTTGCAAATAAGATATATACATGAGTAAATGGAAAAACACATCAAGTTGGAATCGTGGACAAAAGGTAGAAAAAGAATTTACCCGCCTTTTAAAAACACGCGATCCGAATTACCGAAAGGCAAATAGAGAAGAACAATTTCGACATATTGATTATTTCACTTCTTTTGGCACTATTGATGTCAAAGCAAAAAAGAGAATCAATCGTGCTGATGAATCAGAACAAGATGAATTGGTTTGGGTGGAATTTCAAAACGTCCAAGGTCGTGATGGCTGGCTTCGTGGTCAGACAGACGTAATAGCTTTTGAACGTGATGAAGATTTTGTTTTGATTAAACGTGTGTATCTTTTAGGTATGTGTCAAGTCAAATGCGATTTGAGCAAGAGAGTGACAAATAGTAAAGATGCGTTATATAAAGGTTATCAAAGAGAAGGTCGCAAAGATTTAATTTCGATAGTCAAGATGTCAGACATCCTAGAGATGCCACATCAAATATGGAAAAAATAATTTAGAATCGAATCATGGAAGGGCAAATAAAAGTATTAGGAACAAACGAATCTTTAAAAAGATTGGAAAATTTTGACGGCGAAGGTTCTCTTTTATCAGTAGATAGAGAGCATCATTGCTTAATGTTGGGAGAAGAAAAATTATTCTACCAAATATATAAAACAATTCACGCAGAAGATTGCATTGAATACGAGGGTTGGTGTGCCGACAAAGACAACAATGTGGGTAGAATTGGGATAAAATTTACCCCAAAAATCGCTCGCTAATTTAAATTTTTGCAAATAAGCGTATTATAGTGTAAAGTTAGATGAAATGTTTGGACTTATTACAATGTTACTTTCTACGCTTGGTGCGACAGGCATGGGTTCTATGCTCAAGATTGTCGCAGGTATTGTTGATCGCATCGGTGCGGCAAAAGAATCTGCTCAAAAAAGAGAGATTATTAGAGAAATGCAATTACGCGAAGCTGACATCGAATTTCAAAAACAAGTTTTTGGGGGCAATGATGATGCCTCAATGTTTACTCGCGGCACTCGTAGGATCATCGCTCTTATTGGGATGTTCAACTTTGCGACAATCTCAATCCTCTGCACAATCTACCCAAGTGTCGAACTCGTCACATTTATCCCACCAGCAAACATCACAGAGTTCAATTTACTTTGGGGACTTATTAAGTTCCCAATCAATCAAGGAACAACAGTCGCAATTACAACAGGACACATCGCTCTTACCAGTATTGCAACACTCGGAGCGATCATCGGGTTTTATTTTACGCCAGCAGGTAGAAAATAATACAAAACAAATTAATATAAAAATTATGACATTAGTATATATAATCTTAGCACTTATTTTGCTCTATATCTTAGATAAAGGATTAGAGTTAAGAAAATCTAAAAAGCCTCAACCTAAAGCCGCAAAGAAAGCGGTAAAGAAAACAGCTACAAAGAAAGCGGTAAAGAAAACAGCTACAAAGAAAGCGGTAAAGAAAGTGGCTAAAAATTTAAAAAAATAATTTTAAAATTTATGATTACGTTAATTATAACAGCAGTATTATGTCTTGTGGGTGGTTTTGTTGCAGGTTTACTTGTAGCAAACAACAATCCAGATACAGTTAAACGAGCAGTTAAACTCGGCGAAGAAGTATCTGGCAAAGACAAAAAGTAAAAAAAAATAGCAACATAAGTCGTTGTTTTTTAGTTACTTACGAAAGTGGTCGCAAATTGCGGTCACTTTTTTTGTTTAGGGCTTGACATTTTCAAAGTTATAGTCATTATGTGTGGCATGATTATCGAAAATACCAAACAAAAAGTCCAAACATCTGGCAACATCCAATCCGCATCCTGCTCTATCGACGCAGAAGATATGCGTTACATCGCAAGCCTATTGCGTAACAATTATTCAGACACAATCCTTGCAACCATGCGTGAGATTATTGCGAATGGTATTGACGTAAGCAACGGACGCAAGGTTGACGTTCAACTTCCCACTAAGGTGGAGCCTAACTTTATCGTAAAAGATTATGGTTGCGGTTTGAGCGAGGAAGATATGATGGGTCTTTACACCAAGTATGGTAAGTCAACCAAGCGTGACTCCAACAATGCAATCGGTGGATTTGGTATCGGACGTTTCGCTCCGCTATCGTATGCAGATTCTTTTATCGTTATGTCAGTATGTGATGGTCAAAAGACCGCATATACAATCCGTGTAGATGAGAATGATGATACAGTTGTATCGAAAATGTTTTCTGAGTCTACAAAAGAAGATAATGGCATCTATGTCCAAGTTCCTGTCCAAATCAAAGATATTGAGTCTTTTAAATCAAAATTTAAAAATTTCTCACAGTATTTGGGCGACAAGATCAATCTCTTAAATGAAGAATTTGAACATTCTCTGACTGAATTTTCTTGTGATTCGTTTGATTATTACCATCGAAATTCTTATTATGATGATCGTGGAATTGCATCGAAGCCTTATGTATTGATGGGTGGCATCCTTTATCCTGTTGTTGCAGATAGCAAGTATCCTTGTTTCAAAAATGGCGTTGTATATAAAGCAGAAATTGGTGAGTTTAAGTTGCACCATAGCCGCGAATCCTTAGAATACAACGATAAAACTGTTGTGGCTCTTAGGAAAGCATCAGAAAAAATCCAAAGCGATGTTGAAAAATACGCCAACGATCAAATCAAAGATTCTAAGTGTCTTTACGATGCGACAAAAATGTTTGCTAAATTTAAGCCTATGCTTCATAACTTAGTCGGTAATTTTAAAAATTTAAAAATTAATTGGGGCGATTTCCCAATTTCGGAAGAAGTTTTTAAATTTGATAACTGTAATCAAGTTCAAAAAGTTTCAAAAACTATGCAAGGCAATTTCTCTGTAAGGACAATTAATCGTAGTTGGGATTTCTCTGGAGAACCATCTAATCATAGATATTTTATTATTGATGATGGGGTGACGCCTCGTTCGCCACATAACCGCTTGTCTTGGTTAGAGGATAATGAAGAAGCTTATCTCATTAATCTAAAGCAGGAATTTATGGACAGATTCAAGGCTATGAATAATAAGCGCGTCAGCTTATTGTCGAGCCATGAGAGAACTGTCAGCCCTGTTAAGAGGTTGGGTGGAAAAAGGGGCGATGTCAAAAAAGGAGACATTCTTTTGCTCGAAAAAATTCGCGCTTATTGTTACAAAAATTCTGATTTTTGGAGTGAGGCAAAAGAAGAATTTTCAGACGATCAGACTTATTACTATTATGTTTATAATGCTAACAAGGTTGAACTTTCAAATGGATATTGCCAATCACCTTCTATAATTGACACAAGATTAGAAACCTTACGTCAACTTGATTCAAAGATCGACAAGGTTTATGGTGTTCGCAAAAAGGCTCTTGAGAAAATTGAGAAGAAGTCTAATTGGATTCGCATGGATAAGATCGAACAAAAAATTGTTGAGGATTCTCCAGTTCTTAAAAGAATGAAAAGATTCGATGAATTGCGTGATTTGGTTTGTGGCTATGATTTGAATTTTATGACCAGAGCTTTGGAAAAGTCTCCATCCAAAAAAATTATTTTAAATTTTAAAAAACTTTTAAATGATATCAACAAGATGGAGCGTCCAGAACGTGTTTATAAAATAAACCTTGATGGAATTAAGATCGACATTTCAAAAGAGGCTAAGATCAAAGAAGATTTCTTATCGGCTTATCCTATGGTCAAACATCTGGCAAATTCATACCAACGCCCCGAAACAATCGAAGAAGATTTGGTAAGCTATCTTACCAAGTGGTAGTCATACAAAGTCCTTGCCACAAGGGTGGTAGCTTGTGGCAAGGCAAATCTTTTCAAAAAAAGTATTGACATACCAGTCGTGTAAACTATTATTACTATTATAACTTTTAACTAAAACAAAAACCCAAAAAAAGGAAAAACTAAATGGAAAATTATCCATACATCGTATCCGACCAGAGTGCAACCCTTATCTACGAAGGTAAGCCTTACACTCTGTCAGCAAGTCAGCCAAACTTTACGCCATTCAAAAGGGCGTTGATTAAGGGTGACTTTGAAACCGCAATCAGCTATCTTGACATTAAGACCACAATCAAAAATTGGAGCGATGGTGAGTTGCGTGTTGACAATGGTGCTGTATATTTCTTCAGCGAGCGTCTGCATGGAGCAGTTGTCGATAAGCTCTTGGATTTGATTCAAGCAGGAATGGACACTTCCGCACCTTTTATTAAGTTTATTAAAAATTTGCTGGACAACCCAAGCAAGTCAAGCGTTGACGAATTGTATGATTTCTTGTCCTACAAGTCTCTTCCGATTGATGAAGATGGATGGGTGATTGGCTACAAGGGCGTAGCTAGTGATGGTTGGTCTATCTCTGGCAATACTCAAACAACTGTATTGCAAGGTGAGGTCAACGAGCGTGGTCAAATCCTCAATCGTGTTGGCGACACAATCGAAGTCCAACGCCGTTGTGTTGACGATGATCGCAGAAATCAATGTTCTCATGGTCTGCACGTTGGGTCGTTCGATTATGCTAAGAGTTGGGCAGGTAATGGCAAGCTCCTCATGGTTCGCTTCAACCCTGCTGATGCAGTAAGCGTTCCAGAAGATTGCTCTTGCCAAAAGCTCCGAGTCTCCAAGTATGAGATTCTTGAAGAAATCGAAATCGCAGATGATTCTGAGATTGAGAAGCCCTTCTATGGTGTTTATACCAATGGCAACACCGAAGAAGAAAACGATTATGATTACGATTATAATGATGAGGAGGAATATGAAGATGAACAGTAGTGGTATTTATTTATTTCGTTATATTTTTAATCTGGTTATTTAGCTTAGACAATGAAACATCTTAAAATTATTCTTACAGATAAAGAAGGCGAAGTTCTTTATGATGCCACACATGGCGTTGGACAAGGAAATGTTCTGGAGGAAACTCTAGCCGCCTTTGAAGATTATTTTGCCGAAGTCCACAAGATTGACCCAATGGTTAATAGTCTGGAGTTCGTTGAAGCAATATGTCTCTAAAGTATTAAAGCGTGGGGGCAGGTAGCGAAGGCATCTACCTGTCCCCTGTCACAAAAAAACTCTCACACAAAAATTTATTAAAATTAAAAAAAATATGGCTACAATCTATAAAGTAGTAGAACAAGATACAGGTTCAGAACAAAATTTCTATGACGTAAGTCTGCCACAAGCATTAGTATATGCAAAAGACTGTAAGCGTCAAATGAAAACTCTTACAGGCAAAGATTATGAAATTGTGGTGCAAACCGATGATGGAGAAATCCTTAGCTTAAAAGATTATCAAAACTCGTTAAGTTAAAAATTTACAGGTATTGTGTCGCAGGTTTTATCTTAGTTTACTGTGGTTAACTTTCATCACCTTTTGAGTAAGCACATAAAAGCTCAAAACTTATTTTAAAATTCAACTCGTTCAATATAAAATGAAAATTAATTGGGTAGAAGAAATGATAGCTGATATACAAAATTGGCTAAAACTCAACGAGGGTCAAATGTTTCTTCCGTGTATGGATGAAGATGACCTTTTGCACAAAAAAGAAGTGGCACATAAAAAAGAAGTGCTTGACATTCTAACAAAAATCAGACATCATTAGATCATGGAAAATAAAGAAGAAGTAAAATTAGCCTTAAAATGGTTTGAAGAAAATGACGTTTCTGCCTACGAAGATGGTGGTAGTATATACGTTGTCGCAGGTAGAGACGCAGATGTTCAAATCTCTACTTCTGAAGTTAGTTATAGAGCAGAATTACAAAAAGAGTTTGATAATGAAAGTTGCTAAATCTATAACATTTAACCAAACAAAAAAATGTATATCGTAGTTTATTCAGTAAGACAATACCGTCCAGATGGTAGTTTCTTTGAAGATTCAGACTGGTCAACCCATGAAACACTTGAGGAAGCTCAAAAAGAATACGAAGCTCTTTTGGATTTAGATGAAATTTACACCGCCTCAATTTGTGGCGTTATTAAATCAACTGATTATTCACCAACCGAAAACAATAAAATTGGCGACTTAGATCGCCTCAATCAAGACCTATAAAATTATGAAGACCAAAATAATTGAGAGATCAAAGTTAACTGAAGCGTCTTATCCGAAGTTAAAGCACCTGCCCGATGTTGGCATTGTCCTATTTATTGCTCCTCATACTGGCGTTGTGATCGAAAATGGAGACGTATATGCTATCGGAGACTACTCAGACGATTGGGACGAAGATGCAGCAGTAGTATTTAACGGAATCGTAGAACTCAGCAATTATTAAAATTATGACTATGGAAAACGAAGCATATATCCGAGCATCTTCTCACTTTCTTACAGAAGAATATCCTGCTGATTGGCAAGATATGTCAGAAGAAGAACTGCTCAAATTCATTGACGAAAATCAATGGTGTTATTTTGAAGGTGTGGATGCCGTAGATGTATTTGAACATATTGAAACCTTGGCTTTAGATTTTATTTCTTTTGCTAGGAAACACGCTTTTTCTGAATAATTAAAAGTTATGATTAAAAATATGACAACTGCAAATACTGATAATCCCTTCTATCTAAATCCACTGTTCAGCGAATCCGACGTGATGCGTCGAAAACCTCGATTGGACTGGATGGATAGATTTTTTCTAATGTTCCGAAAGACCTACGTGCAGACAAGTGACGGATGGGCTTTCTTCTATAAACGGAGTGCCGATGGTAGAATCTGGATAATGAAAGCCGAACGCTACGACCAAAGCGAAATTTGGTAGAACAAACTAATGAAAAGTGATTGACAAATCTACTTAGATAAGTATAGTTCTCACATAATTAATTAAAAAAATGAATATCTTCGCTATCGACAACTCTCCTATCAAATCTGGCAGACAACTTTGCGACAAGCATTGCGTCAAACAAATTTTGGAATCATTCCAAATGCTTGGCTCTGCTGTCATTCGTCATGGTGCTACACCAGATCAGATGCCTCTTACATCCAAGGGAACTCCACTCAAAGGTGGTTACAAAAATCATCCAAGCACTTTGTGGGCAGGAGAAAATTATTCCAACTTCCTTTGGCTTTGCTCTCATGCTATCGAAATGTCAAACGAATATACAAGACGATACAAAAAAATTCATGCTTGCACCAAAGGTATTTATCATTTGTTGAATATGGGGCAACGCTTTCTTCCTAGTGGTGAGCAAACTCCTTTTGCTGTTGCGATTAATGAAGACATGGAGTGTCGCAAAATCAAAGACTTCGACAAACTCAATCCTGTCACTCAGTATCGTCTTTACTACAAGCTCGACAAAGCTCATCTCGCCACATGGAAACAAAACAAACCAAAGTGGTATGATTATTCCGTAGAAAAACTCATTGAAGCAAAAATTTAAAAAAATTTAAAAAACATCTATCTAAACAAAATACAAAAGGGTCAAAACAATGAACAAAATCAGCCTAAAAAACGCACTAAAAAACGCACTACTCGCACAATTCAGAGAGGAGAGTATGAGCGACCCCGCGATTGTCTATGAAAATGGAGAGTTCGCCTATGAATCAGCCATACATGGTGCGACGGTAATTATAGACCTAAATGAGGGGTGCGGCACATTCTACATCGAAACTGAGGCAGATGCGGAAAACGTAGCCGAACAGTGGTTAGAATGGTGCGTAGACGAAATTGAGGATCAAATGGAAGGCTTAATACGCTACGAGCCAAAAACAGATCAATCTAGGCTTACATCGTGGGCGAAAAACTTTCGACCAAAAAAGCAAGAGCCTTTTCTCGACCTCAGAGAGACGGCAAGGAAAATTTAAAAAAAATTAAAAAAATGTCCACAACATTCGCAGTAAAGGTTCCGTCTGTCAGACTTTATGAAGATGGAGAAGAAGACATAGTAAAGGTAGCATTTAGAAGTAATGGAGTAAGATGGTTAGACCCATTAGCTCAGTTACTACCAGATGATACAGAAGTAATCGCAGTAGACAATTCACCGCAAGGTATCTATACTATTGGTGATATAAGAGAAAGGATAGAAAAAAAATGAACTGCGAATGTGGAGGTAAGTTAATTTTCGAGCATCAAGGCGATGGGCAGTTTATGGGAGGCTATGTTTACTCCTACAAATGCGACAAGTGCCAGATGCTGCATTTTTTTCAAACTAAACCATAAAGAAAAAATATGAGTATGAAACCATTAAGCAAATTATACAAAAAACTAGGAATTGATTTCTCTTTTCCTATCGTGATCAAAGATGCTAAAAGCAACAGAACTTACTATGAGGAAAGCGATGGTTATTGGAACAAGCGTGAATACGATGCTAAAGGCAACGAAACCTACTTTGAGGACAGCAATGGCTGGAAGGAAGGAACGCCTCGTAGCCAATCTTGCGCAGGTAAAGTTATCGAAGTAGATGGTAAGAAGTATAAGCTAATGGAACTGTGATATAATAAGAATATGAAAGCAAAATTAGAAAACGGAACTATGAAATTCTACAAAACAAAAGAAGTAGAAGTTGAAAAACTAACGCCAAAGGAAGCGAATAAAGCTTTTGATGCTTTTACCGAAACCCTTTATGATCTTGTTGGAGAAGATAAATGGGTGGATGTATTAAAGTATATCAGAGATTTTTCTTTAGAGGCTTGTGAAAATTACCACGTAAAAGATTAAAAAAATTTAATTATGAGTGGAGGATATTTTGATTATAACCAATATCGCCTAGATGATATTGCAGTAGAAATTGACGACATTATCAAGAATAATGACAACAAAGAATTGGATGAGGTGTTTAAAGAACCTATTGGGCGACACTACCCAAAAGAAATTATTGATTTGTTTAAAGAGACTGCTCATACAGTAAGGCAAGCAAGAGATATGGTTCAGCGTGTTGACTGGTTGCTTTGTGGAGACGATGGGGAAGAATCGTTCCTTAGCAGGTGGAAGGAAGAAGTTAGACCATACTGGAAAGACAAAACTTAAATTTAAAAAAATTAAAAAAAAATGACAACAGTAGAACGAGAAATTAAAAGAAATTATGTAGTTTCGGATTACGGAGGGTTTGTCGATGTTTTTGACAAACTCAAAGATGCTAGAACTTGCCTCCGTGATCTAGGCGAAGGAAGATTTTCGACTATAACCTCAGAAACGACTGAGACTATTACGATTAAAACCAAACAAGTTATTCAATCAAAATGAAAACAATCCAAGGCAACCTACTCGACTTTCCAAATGGAATCAATGCGATCTTCCATCAAGCCAATACAGAAAACATTATGGGTGCTGGAATCGCAAAAGAAATTCGTGAGCGTTATCCAGAAGCATACGAAATAGATACCAACTTTTTTATTCCAAAGGGTAAACATAGACTTGGAGAGTATTCTTTTGCCTCTGTAAACGACGAGAATAGCCCTTATAGGCTCATTTACAACTTATATGGGCAGAGACTAGGGAAGGATAGTATTTGGGGCATACCGACTGATTACTTCGCTTTAAGAGATTCTTTGAATAAAGCACTATATGAGCATACCACATTTTTTGATTATTACGACAAGATAATTTGCGGCTTTCCTTACGGAATGGGATGCGGATTAGGAGGTGGAGATTGGAAAATTGTAGAGTATATCATTGAAGAAGCAATGGAGAAGTATAATCTAACAGGATATATAGTAAAGTTATAATTACAAACGAGTTACAAAAAAAATCAAATCCATTACAAACTATTCCAAAGCATATATATAACGCCAAAGAATTATTTTAAAAAGTTTTTAAAAGTTTATTTAAATTTCTAATTCGCCACGACCGCCACGCCCAGTCTCACCCTATCCTATTACCCCACCCATCACAACCCTCCATCCTTCCCCACACATAATAGATACTATATATAAGAAACATATTGACATAAAAGAAAATATATGTAAAATGGTAGAAAATGGAGAGAAATGGGGTGGAATGGGGATTGTTCCACTTCTCTCTCTAAAATAACGCAAAATTTCTTTCGATTAAAATATGAATAAAATCACAATAAAATACTACATAGGTATGACACTTACTTGTTTACTAGCAATG
>Ga0208162_1000024_pt1 | contig 68890 bp, 67 predicted proteins | sample CB_VirMetaG_4_FD_184539 | JGI IMG/M metagenome (GOLD analysis project Ga0208162, IMG submission 184539) | Freshwater to marine saline gradient viral communities from Chesapeake Bay - CB_1508_1M Viral MetaG (SPAdes) (version 4) | ecosystem: Environmental > Aquatic > Marine > Coastal | place: USA... | reverse complement strand
ATACTCGTGTCGTAACTGTTCGGCAATTTGGTAATTAGCTTCAGCACCACGTGCCATAATTACTGCCTTATTGATTCCTGAAAAAGAATCAACGATTGCTTGAACGATTGAAAAGCCCTTGTTTAGTACTATTGTTGTCATTTCCGTTTTCCTCGTTTTGACCAATTGTGATTTTACGAGGCTGCTTCTCTTTAGGAAGGACGACTTCCAATTCGACAGTCAAAATTCCGTCCTGCAGATCTGCTCCGATTACTTCTGTATATTCAGACAGTCTAAATGACTTCTTCCAGTTTCTTGCACTAATACCTTTGTGAACATACTTATCTGGTTGCCGACGTTGTGGACGATCACCTTTGATCGTTAACACATGGTCTTTAACTTCAATATCAATATGATCTTCTTTGAATCCGGCCACTGCTAGTTCCAGACAGAATCTAAATTCGTCATCCTTTACTACGTTATGTGGGGGATAGGTATCCTTCGCATGCTTGTGGATATTTTCCAACTGATCGAAGATGTGGTCGAAACCGATGAACCCACTGCGTGGGTAAACTAATCCAGTCATATGTACCTCCAATGACTTGCAAGGTTAAAATGGAACCCGATTATTCGGCATTCCTAATATTATATATAATCTTTATTCGTGTTCACCGCCATAACCACGACCTAATCCACCAAAATATTGTGGTTTACGTTTCGCAGTTTCAAATGTACCTACAGTTATCACAATGCCTGCAATTAACAGAGCATGGGCAACTGCACTCACACCGAATACGGTAATTGATCCAAGACTCATAGAAAAAATAATACACCACATCCATGCAAGGAATTGCATGACTACGTGGCGAGTCTGTAAATCTGGGATATGTCTAAGGGGATTTAATTCATGGTTCATAATATGATTCCATGAATCTACTATTAATGTTCTCATCGGATACACTCCTTTTTCAAAAGTTACTTTTATAGGATAATTAGCATCAACGATGTCTTTAAATTCTATAGCATCATATACGTTATAGAATGTTTGTACAACTTTTGCGTTGCTAAAATATCCTGTCACTCTATACATTATTTACTTCCGATATTATATTTCGGGCAAAGTTCCCACTCATTTTTTTCTTTAAACGGGATAATTTTAATTTGTCTCATTGGAGCTAGAGGTTCAACACTCGGTCCATCAATTGTTATAAGACCCCAATCACTCATAAGTTGAGCTATTGTATTCCTACGTGCAAGATCATTTTCTTCAAGGTTAGACTTTTTACCATCTAGTAAAAATAACTCTTTAAAATGAACAATAAAATACCTACCTTGCTTATGTAAAATATGGCAAGATTGATATAACTTTTTATCTTTACGGGATGCGACACCGATACGAGTCAACGTTTCACGAACCTTTAGGAAATCATCTGGTTCGTTGAGAGTGACTTCAAGCATTGAGCCTGGTGTCCATTCAACAATATTATTTTCTTCCACCTTTGTAAACCTTCTTCTTTAATTCATCAATTTGATCAGATGTGAGAAGGGACAAGGCTTGTTTGGCTTTTTCATTATTATAACCATAATATTCCTTGACTACTTCCACGTCACTTACGGTTTCAGGTTTTATCCATTTTGAGAACCGCTTTTTCTTACGAATTATATTTATAAGAAAGTCAAATTGTAAACGGTTATCAATGGTGTGATTGATATTCATCTCGTTAGCCATAAGGACTGTGTCATTAAAATATGATAGGCCACGATTAATCATAAAGGAATTATAACCCTTTTCGGCTATATCATCAACCATTATGTCTTTTTTTGTACTATTAATTGCATTTAAATATTCAAAGGGATTCATAACCACCATCCAAGTTTGGCACCATTGTGTATTATAATCATAAAACAGGCAATGACATGCAGTAACCACCAAAAAGTTCTGATAACAGCAACTATATTGGCATCGGTATCTGTATCACCGACCTTTTGGCCTAGATGTCTTGCCCATAAAGTCCATGCCCTTTTCATTAGAACATTTCCACGCCAGAATCATTTTCATCATATTTTAACATCATTTCAGAAAACATAATTTGTTTTGTAAATTCTGCAGTATCAACTTTATTAAGATGAATAGTGCCATAATATAATTGTGGTACAGTACGATGGTTATTTTCTTTTAAAAAGTTTCTACCATCCAAGTTTTCACTGATGTTTATTGTTTCATAACTCATACCCCACTGGTCAAGTTTCTTTTTCATAATGACACAATAAGGGCAATCATTCTGAGTGTATAATCTAATTGAATTCGACATTGGCCATGACCTCCGTTAAACAGGCAACTACATTTAGCTCGTGATCGGCTACAAATGCATTTTTATACTGATAATCTGCAAGAATTAGTACCAATTGTGGAATGGACTGAGGGGAAACCTTATCAGTCATTCTATCATACATTGATCTAAAAATAGCACTTGCATCTATATCTATATTATCAGCAACCCATTTACGCATCTTTTTAAAATCTTTATTTTTCAGATGATCAAAGAGGTCGTCATAGTTTGAATCTGCCAAATTGCTAAGTATATTGACATCAATGTGGCCAGTAGCAATGCCATACCTTTGTAATTCATTTAATACCCTCCGCCAATCAGGCATATGTTTCATAATCAAATTAGCAAGCGGAGCCTTATCATAGGTGACATTTTCTGTATCTAGAATAGTCCCAACATGTTTCATAAACTGCGCTGCGCATTCAGTGGCTTGGTCTTTGGAAGTAAAACCAAATTCATATACACCACACCGAGAATGAAGTGGTTCAATGATTCTGTTTTTAAAGTTACAAGTAAGGATGAACCGACAGTTGTTGGAAAACTCTTCGATAAATGCACGGAGAGCAGGTTGTGTTGACTGTGGGTTCAGGTAATCTGCCTCATCAAGGATCACAACCTTGGTTCCACCTTGAAGTGAGACAGTTGATGCAAATTGCTTGATTTTACCACGGAGAGTATCAATATTACCATTTTCGGATCCATTGATTACGATATAGTCAAGATCAAGTTCATTGCATATTGCTCGTGCCACTGTGGTCTTACCGAGTCCAGCAGTGCCGGTGAAGAGCATATTTGGTACCTCACCGCCATCCACTATTTTTTGGAAAGTTTGCTTTAGATTATCCGGAAGGATAGCATCAGCAATTTTACGGGGCCGATATTTTTCAACCCATAGAAACTCATTAGACATTTACAAAACTCCATAACAAAAAATAATTATATCACAAATAAGTTGAAAAGTAAACCCTATTCGTCTCCGTCATCTTCCATTGCTGCTTCTTGCTGCATGGTTTCAACCAATGAGATAACCTGAATGGCCTGGTCACGTAGCTGACCAATGGTTGAAAGTTCTTCACCTTTGAAACCACCACGTTGGGTTACTGCATCAACAACTGCTACTGTTGACCGAGAAACCTGGTTGGCAACTTTCATAAGTTCTTCTACGTTTTCTTTCGACATGTCTTTATACTCCAAAAGTAGATGATTTTTCTAGTGCAATCCAATAAGTCACGTTCACTTCTTTATTCTTGAATTCACTAATTAGTTTTGACGAAATTGATACCTCATAGTTACCCGGAATAAGTTTGAGGTTTGAGATACTCATAATAAGGTTAAAATTATCATCTGGTTTTGTATCAAATGGAACATCAATAGAATATGTATTTGATGTTGAATTATCCTTATCAAGAATACTCATAGTTAATACACCTTCGCCTGGTGTAATTGATACTTCATCATGCCCAAGTGTTGAAGCAGCACCTTTTAGTTTATTTAAGGTTTCTGTATCAAGTGTGAATTTTACCTCACACGTAGGCATGTTGATATCTTTTTGTGGGGTGGTCAATGTTTCTTCGGGAGAGAAGAAATAACGAACCTTTGATCTACCAGATGCATCGCCAATATTAACAGATTCATCATTGAATTGTAAATTAGGTTGATCGACTAGTGACAGCACACCAATAAATTCTTTTAGGTCATATATACCAAACTGCTGTGGAAAGTCTTGATCAACATGGGCTGTTGCCAAAACATTTCTTGCCTCTGACATTGTTCGGATGGCATTGCCTTCTTTGAACAAAATATTTGAGTTGATCTCTGAAAAGTTTTTCAGAATACTCATAGTATTTTCTGAGATTTCCATAATATACTCCGTGGATTTGTTTAGAAACTAATATAATTATAACACATACTACTGTAAATGTAAAGTGTTTTTTAACACATTTTACTGAAATTTCTTTCTTTTTTGAATTCAATTTTACTCTTGAATTTACCATCCAAAATTTCACCTTTATGTGATATGACAAATACATTTGTATCGTCACCAAGTGTATATAGAATCTTTAGTAGATTCTCCACACCATCGTGATCCAAAGATGAATCAAATGTCTCATCTAGGATAAGTAAGTTTGTGGCAACAGAGTTTTTCATTTTGGCAATCTGTCGCCATGTAAAGAGTAGTGCCAAATCGATTCTTTGTTTTTCACCTTCACTAAATGAATCATAGGTAAACTCATCACGATGCCTTGATCTAATAGTTTCGTGAAATGATTCATCTAAGTTAAAGTGTACAAAGAAATCCAAAATTTGCAAGTATTGATTTACCAATTTATTAATTGCAGGTAGATATTGCTTGATGATTTTGGTTTTGATACCGGTATCTTTTAACATCTCGCCAATAACAGAATTGTAATTATATTGATCAGATAAATTAATTTTATTTTCCAATAAGGAATTTTTATCTGATTTCATATTACTTAGATCATCCTGTGCATTATTTAAATCTGCACTCACATCTTTATCTAAGGATGACTGGTATTCTTGAATTTGTTTTTGGAGTCCAGAGATCTGCACGTTATTTTCATTGAGTTGTGATAACTTAGATCGAAGCGCTCGAAGTATGTCCCCAGCCGCCCTAATCTCTTCTTCCACGGATGACCCTTCCGTCCCGACCTCACGACATTCGGATTGTATATTATTGGCTTCTTGCTGCGCAGATTCGAGAATCGTATGTTTATGCGAGTCTGATATGCCTTGGTCGCATACGGGACATACCTCATTCTTTTCGAAAAAGGTGATCCGCTTCCTGACGTTGGCGAGGTTTGTTTGCCTATCTTGACCTCTGAGCATAAGGGCCTGGCGTTTATCATGTAAAGCCGATAGCCCTTCCTCGGACTCTCTAATAGATTCTTCGAGGCCCAGGCTAAGCTCACTATTCGCAGTCTGTAATTCATTGATACTATTCTGCGCTTCATGTATCCTAGATTCATATTCTTTTCTATTTTCTTCAGTTAAAGCTGTAATATCACGTATGTATTTTGTCTGTGTATCAATTTTATTTTTCTGTATGTCAATTTTATAGTTTAAATCTTTTAATTGTTCTTTAAGTGAATTTGTTCTTTCACGTAGTAACATATTCATTTTAGAGAATACGTTAATATCCAAAAGATCCTCGATAACATCCCTACGATGTCCAGCAGGTAATTGCATAAACGGAATAAAGGATGAGGAGCCGAGCACTACCACCTGATGGAAACTTTTATGATTAAGTTTCAGGATATTTTGCTCGAGGATCTTTTGGTATTCTTTGGCATGAGACGATTGGTTAATCATCGTGCCATTTTTCCAAATTTCAAATATACCTGGTTTTAATCCACGTACAATTTTAAAGTGGCCTTGGCCGATTTGGAATTCTACTTCAACCAAACAATTTTTATTATTGATTGAATTTATAAGTTGTGGTTTATTAATGTTGCGATGTGGTTTACCAAATAGTGCAAATGATATTGCATCTAGAATAGTAGATTTACCAGCACCATTGTGGCCTACAATTAGAGTGGTTTCATCTTTGTTTAGATTAATTTCAGTAAACTTGTCGCCAGTGGATAGAAAATTTTTCCACCTAGCAGTTTTAAATAATATCATGCGATTTCAAGTGCCTGTGCTTCTGTCATAAGTTCACGAACTTGAGTTTTGATTTTGTCCTTATCAAGGTCAGTATCAACTGCATCAATATAAGTATTGACTACAGCCTCAGTATCGTCAAACTTCATTTCCTCATCCTCTACATTCTCACCTAGAAACTCATTAAAGTTTTCAGCAATCTTAAGTTCATGGATATTATGACTCTGAATCCTATCAATAAATCTATCAAATAAGAATGTATCCTTTTTATTAACTACCACAACCTTGATAAATTTCTTATCGATGTGTGATAAGTTATAAGTATTATAATCCATTTCTTCGTCATTGTAAACAATTTTCTCAAACAAAGTATAAGGATTATGTATCCTTTGGATCTCTCTGGTCTCTGTATCCACAATATGAAAATATTTTGGATCATGTGCATCAGACCAGAAAAATTCCATTTGTGAGCCTAGATACCAGATATTATCTTGACGTGATCCTACATGAAAATGCCCTGTTAATACCAGTTCAAATTTTTCAAATAGTTTGTGATCCATACCATGAGTATTTTTAACACCTTTCATCATGTCAAACCCATTTAATTCCAAATGAGCGCCACACCAATCGGCCTTACAATCCTTTATGAATTTCATAGTCGATTCATAATTTTCTGGATTGATCCATGGTATCATAGCCATTTTGAGAGAACCATATTCCATAACGGTAGGTTCCATAATAATATGGACCTCGTTCATATAATACCCTAATAACTCTTTTAGACTATTTAAATCATTTGTATTTTTATAATATGTGTCATGGTTGCCTGGAATAATATCCATCTGCATACCGGCTTGACGCATAGGTTCTAAAAAACACTTACGGTTATGGTTTAGTGCTTTAAAGTTTACAAATTTACGATGGTCATAATAATCACCCAAATGTACAATTTGTTGTACACCCTGTTTTTCACATTGTGGAAAGAAAACCTTGGAATAAAAATCTGCTGCATTATTTAGGAAAATTTCTGCAGAATTTCTGATACCACAATGTGTATCATTCAAGATAGCAATTTTCAATTCATAAACTCCTCAAGGTCGGAATCTGCAATCTGTCTTCTTTTCTTTTTCTTTTCTTCTTTTACAAATTCTTTGACCTCTGCATCTACACTTCGCACTTTATCAATTCTATCTCGTAGTGTATCCACAAAGGCACCTACAACTTGTGAGGACATCTCATCCCCTAACTCATTATCAATAAAGGAACCAATATCTGCTTTGGTTAGATATTTTAATTTAATTTCTTGTTGCTTCTTTTCTTTTGCAATTCGTCTTAAAAAAGCAAACCAAGTGATCTGTGTAAAATATGCAAATGCATTTGGTTTACCAGTTCTTGTTGCTGCTTCCAAATTATAATTTTCAATAGCCTTTAAACAATTTTCAACTGCATCCATAACCATTTCTTCGCGATATGTGTAGCGAATAAAATTGGATTTATGAGATAAACCCTCAGCTATTCGTAAGAAACAGCTGGCAATATAGTCAGGTACTATGGGGAGTTGTTGATTGTTCTGTTTGGCTTCTCGTACTTTTTGCACATATTCTACCACTGCTTGGGAAAAATCGGCGTTATTAACGTAATGTGCTTTTGATCTTTTACTTCTGGCCATTGTCACATCCTTTCATTATGTATATTATATCACATATTGGTGATATTGTAAATAAATTAATTTTCAAATAAAAACTAAAAATAATGGTTTACAGAATACGATTTTTGGTATATAATAAGGTTATACCGGTAAAAAGGGAAGGTATACCTAATGCAAAGTTTCTTTTGGCTTAAATGCTATAATATTTGTATCACTAGAATCTTGGAAAGGTTCTTTATCATCAATCAAATTCTGTATGTACTCTCGCATTTCTTCTTCCGACAAATTATCGGTTGCTTCGAGAAGGGCGTCAAGATCTACATTTTTCTTAGTAAGTTTCGAATGGTTCTCTATATCGGTAATTGCAGTGGAATAATGTTTTTTCAAAGAGTCCGATGGCATTACCTCTGTTAATACATGCATGGATTGTATAACGGATAATTCATCTATTTCATCTTGAAATGATATCCATGGTTTAAATGAATAGTATCTTACATTATTTTCAAAATCATCAGCAGCAATAATTTTTAAAACTTTACGTACCAGTATTTCAGATTCATCATCGCTGTACTGCACCAATTCGCAAATAAGCTCATCATTATTGACTAGTTTAAATTGCCGGAGATTCATATCTGTACCTTTATAGTTTTATATTCAAATTGTTCATTTTGGTATATTTTTAGCCGTTCCCATGAATGGATTAAAGAATAGTTTTGCCTTTTTTTCCAACTGATGTCATCTGATATATCATATAATGTTGTGGCAGAACCATCATCACTTTTCCTTAACCCTCTACCAATACTTTGCAAAACTCTAATCTGTGATTTACTTGGTGATGCAAATATAATATTATGTAGGTTCCTAATATTTATCCCTGTTGAAAACGTACCTAAAGAAGCTACAATAATAGCCGACCCTTGTTTTTCCACAATGCCTCGTATTGCTTCTCGGTCGGAGGTAGCGACTTCACCAGATACAAAAAATACCTTACGATTTTCATCTGCCTTATCCCTTATTAGATTAAATAATGGTTTACCATGTTTTTCCACATAGTTATATAGGATCAAAGTATTACCCTTTAGATCGAGCGCGAGATTTCTTATAAAGTTATTCCGTTTTTCGTGACTAACGATAAAGTCGATTTCATCTTGGTACGTTTGTTTTCCGAAGTCCCGTCTGATGTCCTCTTTATAATCAAGAACGAGTCTCCTAATTTCCAATTTTGCCAATGTGTCGTTATCTTGTAATTGCTTTGTGGTTGTGACCCTGTAAGTCTTACCGAACAACCCTTGTAGGACCAATTCATGTGTTTGTGACCCATCTAATGTTCCTGTCGTTCCAAATCTAAATTCAGCATTGGTGGCTTTATTCATTATATTCATCAAAGATTTTGATTTAAATCCATGACACTCATCACCAAATACGGCACCAAATTGTTCAAACCATACCTTAGGTAATTTATAAATGGATTGCCATGTGCTTACAATAACACGTTTATCCGTGTTTTTATCTTTACCGGAATATATTTTATGGACTTCGTTATCAACATCAAAACCATATTCCCAAAAATCAGAGTTCATCTGCTCAACCAATGATGTGGTTGGTACAATGATTAACACCTTGTCATTATAATTTTCTAAGTACCATCTGATGAGCGTGTAGATGATGAATGATTTTCCGGATCCTGTGGGACTGAGGAGGATTGCTCTTTTTCTCGTAATCGCCTCTCCCACGCATTGGTACTGATAGGACCTAAGAGGGAAAGGAGTATTAAGATTATTACAGAAATTATCAAGACTGCTTCGAGTAATGTGTATTCGCTCATCTGGGGCTCCAAAGTCAGATGTTTCGGACTTTAGTATATATCCCCTTTTATCACAAAATTCACTTAAATGATAAAATAAACCTGCTGGAAGTGTTTTATCCCTAAGGGTAAAGATACGAATTTTTCCATCCCACATACGATTACGAAATGCAGGCATGAATTTATATCCAGGTACAAAGAAACTAAAATATTCATTTAGTTCTTGCGCAGTACCTGATTCACATTCTATTTGTAAATTGGAATGATCTAATTTCCAGACTCGAATTGTTTCCACTTGATCATATTACCTATCGTCTGATGTCGCCAGTTAAGATTATTTATAATCTCAGTTAGCGTTTCAATTACGGTCTTATAATACTGGATTTTTTCTTCTGACTTCTGAATCTCTGGATCGGATTCATAGTAGTATTCCATTTCACCTTTTAGTACTTTAAGACCATTAAATGGATCTGGTTCCCAACCTTTTTCGGCTAGTTCCTCTTGTGACATCTTTCCGTTATAATATAACCATTTGTCTTTCAACAAACCCTTCTGCGCAAACTCTGCCCGTTTGAGCATCAATTTGGTAGTAGATAAAATTTCAAGATATTTTGCATGTAACATTGGAGTCACACGTGAAGTCTCATCTAGTTTGGATTGAGAAATTTTGCAGTCCTCAGACCACATTTCATGGATTTGTTTTAAGTCGATCATATTATAATTATATCACAAAATGCATTAAATGTAAAGTGTTTTTTTATGCGGCACTTATAGTAACTACCAGACTGCCGTCATTAACGGTGCCACTTGTCCAACCATAATCGGTTGGTCTTGGTAACGATGCATCCCAATATCCACCATAGTTTGTGTTACCAGTTGCTCCTGCAGATGGTGCAGTACCATCAACATCTCCACCATCTTGAGTATATGACCCAGTGGATTCAAGACCAAGTGCATAACTATATGCACCATAGTAATTATTATTTGAACCTTCAGCAACACTAGGAGGAGAACTAGGACTAGAATGATTGGTTCCAGAATTGGTAATGAAAGCATATTGCTTAGGTAAATTACTAATTGATGAAGTACCCCCTTCAGATGCACCTGAGGTTGGGTATCCACCATAGTAACCTCCACCACCACCTCCTGGTGCTGAGTATCTATAATCGCCATACGCCGTACTGTTCGCTTGTCTCCAAGTACCGCCACCTCCACCAAATCCACCTCTTAATGGATACCACGCCCAATTTGTTCCATAACTGTTGCCAAGATAATAAGAGCTACCACTTGCTATACTCCAAGTGCCACCAGATTGTCCTGCATATGAATTATTTTGAAACTTACTAGAACCTGTTCTATTATAAGCACTTGAAGTAGTCCAATACAACCCATTATTAGCCCATCCTGCACCACCAGCAGCACGAAAATAATTGTCTGACTGCTGAGCAGCTGCACTAAATCTGCCACCTGTTGCGTCACCTACTCTATAAGGAAAATCTAATGGCAATGCACTCCACACATCATGTGAAGTCCAATAAGAAGGTGTAGCACCAGGATTTCCAGAACCACCTGCTGCCATGGCACAAGGATACCAACTACCAGAACTGTTAGCATATCCGCTTCTTGCTACAAAGATACAAGAAGCTCCTCCACCTGCTGCTGCTTGATATCCAAATGATGAGCTATACAGTGCTTCACCAGTCCTACCAACCATAAATCCAATATGGTTATTGGCATTTACATAAAAAGATCCTCCTATTTTTCTGCCTTGGCCAGATCCATAACTTCGCCAACCATAATTTCTTCCGCCAGATGCTCCTTGCATAACATAATCGACTCTGAGTTTTCTATTAGGTCTTAACCAATAAATGCCACGTGCATAACCTCCATTTCCACTACCATATGCAGAAAACATATCATCAAAATTTCCATTTGTGGATACGTTAGCTTGTAACCACTGATCCATTTCTTGATATGTAGGACCTATATGCTGATCACCAAGTTGTGGAAAGGTAATACCCATAGAGATTGAAGAGGTAGGCGTAATTGTAAAATTAAAAGTTCTATCAGTTTCATTACTTGATGTATCACTTGCTGTAATAATTGACGATACAGTGGTATTTGATGATATACTATAGTTCAGTGTACCGCTAATAACACCAGTGCCTGAATTAAGAGATAATCCTGTTGGTAATGCTGACCCACTTTTAACGGTATATGTAACCGGTTGTGATTGTGGATCCGTAGCAGATACAGTTACTTCCACTGGAGCATTTTTAGCAAATGATCCTAGATTAGTGCCTGTACTCCACGATGGAGAACTACCAGTTGTAATTACATTTGATGCTGTACTTGTTCCACCTGATGTTGTGACCTTTACCGAAAGAGGACCATCGGAGGCAGAGAATCCCTGAGGTGTTGTTGCTGTAACTTGCGCTTGTGAGACAAGAGTAGTTGCGCTTGCTCTATGTTCCGAACCACCACTTGTTATAAAATCAATAACCGTTCCTATTACATAATTGGTTCCGTTAACTGTAATAGTAGAACCTGATGTTCCATCAAAGGCAGTAGGAGTTACCGAAGTTATCGTTGGTGTTCCAGCACCACCTCCACCGCCACCAGCGGCAGTTGCTATATAATCAGAATCGATACCAGCCACATCTGTTAGAAAACCAAAATCAATATGCTCCTGAATATAATTACCAGAAATAATGTTCTTAATATAAGAAGAATCAATCATATCTTGGGTTGCTGCAGAGTCTACACCACCACCAGTTGTACGAGTTTTAATAGTATCGTCAAACTTATCCTCACCGGTATTAAATTTATATTTTTGACTTGTAGTGTCAAATCTAAGAAGTTTTGCAAAGAAGAAATTTTTGGAAGGACGTCTAGGCATTTTTACCTCATGCAGTAAATGAATTTGTAATTGAACCTGAGTTTACATTTAATAATTCAAAATAACTAAATCTAAATGATGCCTGAAATGTAATAAACTCTGTCCCTGTGGCTGTTGCTTCAAATGATATATCACCAAGTGAGGTAGGTATCGAATCCACATACCGAACTTGTTTAGATAAATTATTGTGACTAGATAAAATTGAAAGTGTAATATCCGCGTGAGGATTTACTGTTGTTCCTCTTTGTGAATTTTGATTACCATTCATATCGGTAACCTGTATTCTACGGATCCAGTTATACATTTCAGAATAACTTTCCATATTTTCATCTAGCAAAATAGTGGCAGATAGTTCATTAATAGTTAATGATTCACCTGGATAAGGAATTGATTGTAATCGTCTTATAGGCATTTCTGATGCTGGCATCATAAGCCCTGGATGTGTAAAATTCTGAACAAAAAATTCCAGGTTAGGATAATTTTTTCTATCGATAGACAACTTAAAACTGGTTGGCTGAAGATAGTTTATGTTTGAAGTTAATGTAGCCATACCACTATTTATAATAGTTTTTTATTAAAAAAAGAGGAGGCCGAAGCCTCCTCCAATTTATTATGTGTTAACAGTTTAGCTACCGAGGATATCGTCCACACGGAAGATACGGTAGTACTGGTTGGTCTTTGCAGTTGCAAGACCGTTATTTGGTGTTGCACCAACGAATGGGTTTGAGACCATGCCGTAGCGAGTCTTAAATCCAATCTTTGGCTGGAATGTGTTTTCACCAACTGCACGAACCATTGTTAATGGTACGTATGGGCAGTAGAACAGACCGGCGTCATATGGGTTAGTACCCTTATAACCTACGTTAACGTAATCTGTTGTTGCATACGGATCAATGTATACACGTGTCCGACCATTCATCACACCAGCAAATGTATTGCCTGTGTCATCTACGTTCAGGTTTGTTGCCATTGCAGGAGCATAATCCAGCATGCCAGAAGCAGCCAGTGATGAAGCTACGTCAGATGAACAGATGATAAAGTTACCCTTACCACGACGTGTTTCCTGAGCAATTGTATTAGCTTCACGTTCGATCTGCATGATCAAACCTTTGAACTTTTCTACTGACCAACGGCCGTCTGCATCTGTCTGTACGTTGAAGATACCATTGATTGCAGTATTGGTTGTTGCAGCACCCAACTTAGCTTGTGAGTTAATTGTACGTACAACTTCACGGTTGATTTCAGCCATGATTTCTGTTGACAGAATGTTTGCCAACTCTGTTTCAGCATCCAGACCATGAATTGCTTTAAGGTCTTGTGCCAGTTCCAGAGTGTATTCTGCTTTCAGTGCACGTGACTTTGCAGTCACTGTTGCTTTTTCAATGGTGAAACCCATTTCAGCAAACTGTTCGCCACCTGATGCACCCAATGCTTCTGCTTCTGCAGTTGTGTACAGGTCAAGGTTAGCAAGTGGATCACCCAGTGAGTCAGCGATTGTTGAATCGTTATCACCGTCTAGTGCAGAACCCATACCTGATGGATCTGCTTCCATTGCAGTTGTCCCTGAATCACCAGAGAAGTTGATATTTGCTTCGTTGAATAGTGCTTCTGCACCATTTGAAGTGCCTGATTTTGTCTTTTGGAATGTTGACTTCATAGCGAAGATCAGACCAGTAGGACCAGACATTGGCTGTACACCACAGATATCGTATGCCATTAGGTTTGGCATTGCACGACGTACAAGTGCAATCAGTACTGGATTCCAGTTAGCTGTTACACCTGAAGTTACTGTTGATGTGTTATTGGTTTCGTTTAGAACACCTTCTTCGCGCAGAGCGATTTCTTGGTTTTCCAGGATTGCCGCTGTGACAGCTTTACGATGTGAATCTTTAATTGCGCCTGCTGATTCTTCGTTCAGTACAGGTGCCCACTTTTCCATCAAAGCGTCATAAGATACTTGATTATTCATTGTTTTGGACTCCCAAATTATTTCTTATTAGTTTTTTGGATTGCTTGAAGATACTGAGCCATAGAACCAGTGGCTTCTACAACGGGATCACCGTCATCAGATTCCTCTGTAATGTCAGCAGACTCAGATGGTTTCTTGGTAAAGTATGATTCCTTAACGGTTTCAACCTTTTGTGCAAAGGTATCTTCGTCTTCAAAATCAACTTCTGCTACCAAATCCTTTAACTTTTCAACCTGTGTTTCAGCAAGACCTGCAGCATGTTCACGGATGATTGCATCACGCTTATATTGCTCCAACTCTTCCTTAAGTGCCAGATTTTGAGCTATTGTTTCGTTTGAAGCTGTTTCTAATTCTTCAACTTCTTCTGCGAGTTGATCGACGAGGTCGACTTTAGACTCAGGTACTTCAATGTATGATTCTGTGAACAGATCTTTCAGAGAGGTCATAAACTTCTCAGCAATTTCTGTACGCAGACCAGCTTGAACTGCTACCTGGTTGTCTTCCATCCACTGCTCGACAACGTAGTTAAGATAATTGTCGACTTTTTCAACGAGGTCTGATTTAGTAGATTCAATCTCTTCATTCAGTTCTTCGTTGTACTTAGCTTCCAACCGATCGATTTCCTCAGATAACTTTGAGCGAATAGCAGTTTCAAAAATTACTCCTGCTTTCATCTTAAACTCATCTGAAAGAGTTGCTTCTGATTCAACCAATGCATTTAGGTCTTCTGAAAAATCTGCCTGATACTCAACCAGTGTTGGTTCAATATCTGATTCTTCTACACCTTCTGCCTTATACCCAGCCATCATGTTTTTATAACCAGCAGCAAGCTCATCCTTTTTCATTTTGGACATCTTGTCATACATAGCGTTAATCATGCCGGCCTTAGTTTTTGGCATTGGATCTTTGGTTGTATTATCAGCTGCAGAACCACCAGCCATCTTGCGCGCGCCCGATGTTGATGTGGCATCCCCAGCCTTATCAGTTGCTGCAACTGCCTGTGCAGGTGCAGTTTTAGGATCATGAGCTTCTTCCACAACTTCGTCTGTTACTTCGTCATGGAGTTCTACATCCTGATCTTCAATTTGATTTTCATCAGTCATTTTTGACTCCTTTAATTTGATTTAAGCAACGAGAGGAAATTTTTCCATTCACGAACCTGTGTCTCATAGAGATCAGCACGTGGAGCTTTCTTAATTTCAGTCTCAATTTTTTCAATAGTTTGTGCCTCAATAATGCCGTTGTTCCAAACCCACTCAACACCTTCCATAACCCCATTGACAAACGCTGAGGGTGCAGATGGATCCTGAACAATGTCGATAGCGTTCAACATAAAATCACCTTGAACTTCCATCACGCCATTATTGTTCTTCAAACTTCCCATACCACGAGTCGAGACGCCTAACCCAACTCCACCTTCAAGTAAACCTTTAACGATATTACCCATTGGTGTGTCCAATATAGTCGCCTTACCCACAACATCTTTTCCTTCGAATTGAAGTTTTTCGATCTTGTGAGAAACTTTATCTAAATTTACCGTCGGACCTGCTGGGTGATTCAATTCACCGACTGCCCGACCTTTAGAAACTTGATCTGTTACGTATTTACCCAATGCCTTTTGCATTGTGGCCATTGGATATACACGTCCATTTCTATTTTTAACATCCGCTTGAGCAAATACACCTTCGATGGCATATTTCTTATTGCCCTTTTCATCTGCCTCAGCAATAAACTGTAGGTCTTGTTCAACAAATTCTGATATAAGTTTCATTTGTTATAAGCCTTTATAAATTCTTCAGCCGCCTTGATGGCTTCTTTTTCATTTTTATATCTGTCCAGTCTATCACCATCGACATAAGCAACAAACCCAGATGGTTCTTTATAAACCTCAACTTTAATCTTGCCAACCTTTTTGTTGGCAACTAGTTTACCAGAAGGTTTCCTTCCGGATAATTCTCTGATTTGCGCGAATGTTTTCATTTGTTACCTTTATTTATAACTTTATTATTTTTAAAGATTATTCTTCTTCATCATCTAGAAGAATATCCTCGTCCTCGGCTTCTTCCGAATCCTCTTCCATTTCATCATCATCTTCTGCTGAAAGGTCAGATTCGATCGAATTATCTTCTTCGTCTTCGATATTTTCTTCTTCTCCTTCATATTGATCATCCTCTTCATCTGGATCAATACCATTATAAATTGAACTTGCAACTTTAATTTTTTCTTGATCTAAAACATCTGAAAGCTTTGTACTTATGAGTTCTCCAAATGTTTTATTTGCTTTATTATAATCTTGATCCAATGCTTGTTGGACCAATTCTCTAGCCATTTCACTCATCATCTTCTCCTTGAGATTCTTCATCATCCTGTGGTTCTTCATCAGGAATCTCTTGTTCAGGTGGTTCTTGGTTATCCATTTCACCACCTTTTTCTTCTTCATCCATTTCCTTTTTCATATTTTCGATATCTTCATCGGAAAGCATAAGGATGTTTTTCATTACCCAATTTTTAGAATAATATTCACCAACATAGTTTGCCGCTTGGTCCAACATCTGGAATCTGTTCTGCATCATTTCGGCATCACGAAGTTCGGCAAAATGATTATCCTTAACGTAATCAAGGGTAATATCATTTTTAAACATATCCCAATCTTCTTCAGTAAGAATACCTTTTAGGATAAGTTGCTTTCTTAAAATACCATAAAATAAATGTGCAAACCGAGTACGAATTCTGTCAATAAACTTTTGGAACTTTAATTCGTCTCTGTTAATTTCTGTTGATCTACCAAGAATACCTGCGGCCTGGTCTGGTTCCAATCTACTAATAGGAACATTTAGTGACCGATACATTCTCTTTTGGAAGTAAATAATATCATCAATCTGACCTAGGTTTTCACCACCCGGTAATGTGGTAATTTCGGTTCCTCTACCACCTTCACGTCTTGGTAACCAAAAATCTTCCAACATGGATTGGTGTTTACGATCATCTCTTATTTCACCTGTTTGTGCATCATAAACTAATTTGTTACGATACTTTGCCATAATGTCTTTCATATACTGTTCAGACTTACCACGTGGTAGGTTACCAACATCAATATAGAAAATACGGCGTTCTGGTGCACGTGAAAGACGGTAAATAACTAGAGCATCTTCCATCATACGTAACTGATTAATTGGTTTTAATCCTTTATGTAGATGTGAAACAATCTTTTTACGATCCTCAGATAACAAACCAGATGTCACATATGATACAGAATCATTGGTCATTTTTACACCGGAAGTAGACTGACCAGGTTTTTCTTGGAATATAAAAAACTCTTCGGTTTTATCTACTATCTTTGCTCCAGTGACTGGATCTTTTTTGTATTTGACCTTTTTAACCTTGCGCATCTTTGCGGCATCAATAGGTCTAATTTCTAGGATACCTTCTTTTGGATTTTCTTCATTTACAACAAGGTGGTGATATAAACGGCCATCAACATACCAACGGCGGAAAATATCGTGACCTAATTCCTTGAAGTTTAACATACCATATATGATATCAAATTCTTCTTTAATAAGTTTTTTAATTCTGTCTGGTGCTTTTACAGCATCCATATTAATATCTAGATTTTGTTGTAATTCACTTGAGCTAATTGATTCATTGACAATATCTTCAATTGCCGCATCCACTTCAGGATGCATTGCATTACCACGATACTTCATGATTAACTGATAATTATCTTTGGAATCGTTACCATCTAGATTTAAGTACTGCCCATAATGTGAACCGCTAGCAGTAGCGTAACTTCCACCTTCATCATCACGAGGTGGAACTATCGAAGGAAGTTTAGTTTCTTCTTTCTTCTTATTGGCTCTTGTTATTTGGAAACCAAATAAATTAATTCCCTCTGAGCCGCCTTGTTGTTCTTCTGCCATATTGATTCCTTCAATTTACTAAGGTTGGAGGCTGAGTTTCCCCAGCCTCCTATCAAAGTTATATTTATGTGGTTGTATCAGACTCGTAATACTGATATGACCACGTACAGGTAAAGTTCTCAATTGCATCATTTGAAGAGAAATCCAAAGCAATTTCTGAAATATTTGCTGGATAAGCTCCACGGAAAGTGTATGTTTTCAATACAACTCCTGACCGATCAAGTTGTTCTACCTTAAGGTCTGCCTCATATGCAATGGGAGCCTCAAGTCCTGTATTTGCGCTGTGAGCATTAATGCCGTTCATCCATCTTTCAAGAGCATTACGTACCGCAAAATCAGTGTCGTTAACAATAGTAGTTGTCCACTGATCAAATGTCCGGTCACCAGCCATTTTTAACTGACGGCCACGGAATGGTACAATAATTTCTCCCATCGCTGAGGAAGGCAAAGAAGCTGCAGACACCATAAACGATGTCAGTTCTGCATCTCCATTTGCATAACCAGGATAGTTGATAGTTACCTGAAAGAGATTGGGACGTGCGCCGCCACCTCTAAGTTTTGCTTTAAAATCATCTACTCCGAGAATTGCCATTTTTTATCTCCTTACACCGTGCCTACGACTTCTTCGAAGTCAACACCTGTACGAACAGCAACAAAGTTCAGAGTTACATAGTTAATAGACCGAGCAGGTTTAATGAAGATGTTGGCGATAAACTCGTTACGATCTACAACTGCTGGTGTATTATTTGTCTCGTCACATACTACACGGAAATCGGTAATACCACGACGACCCCTTACTTCACGAAGTACTGGTTCTACAATGTTGACAAACTCTGCCCGAGTAAACTCATCGTTAAACTCAAACATAACTTGTTCAGCTGCTCGACCAATAGCACGTTCCAGTACCAAGAATAGGCGCCGGACGTTGATACGATCAAATGCAGATGGACGACCAAGCTTGGTCTTATCACCAAACAGTAACACACCTTGCCCAGGAATGTTTGCAATTGGATTTACACCTGCCTTATACAGGGTATCTCTTTGCGATTTTGTTGGTGAATATGATATTGCAGTAATACCAAGATATTGACCACGACGTGATCCTGCAGGTGAGAACCAAGGAGCACGATTTAAATCGGTTGCTGCCATAATACCTGCTGTGGATGATGCCGCTGGAATATTGATGTACTGATCATTAAATTTATCGTAAATTTTCAGATAATTGCCATCTGCTACAAGATATGATGAATTTGTAAACATATTTGCTGTAGTGACAATATTATTTGTCATTGTAGCAGTATTTGTTAAGTTTACAACATCGGCTCTTGAAGGTGATGCCGCAACAACGCAATCCTTACGAAGTGATTGTGCAGTTGAGATAAGATCATTAACCACTGTTGTATGAGCTTCTCTTGCTGGCATACCAGGAGCAATTAGGAAATCAACCTCTACGATATCTTTATCTTCGAATAGGTCATAACCTGATAGGAATTCAGAAGTACCAAGGGCACCTGAATTATCACCTTTGGCAAATGCAAAATCAGTTGCAGTTTGCAAAGTCACATCAAAGTTATCACCATTGGTAATACTTGTTCCTGCACCTGCTGTTGCATGGTTTGAATCAAACCCTACCATCCAAACGTAGTCTGAACGGGCGTTAACAACATCAAGGGCATAATTAGTTGTTCCATCGGTATTTTTGGCATCAGTACCAACAGACATGAAAGGATATCTTTCTAGAACTGTTCCACGTGTGCCTGTAAACTCACCGGATGAATCCACAACAACTACGTGGATTTCGTCATTTGATGCACCGGCATCATTGGCGTATTGTGATGTTCCTGGGACAGCATCAAATTCGCTTGCATATGCCCATGCGTTAAATGCAGTTGCATCTGGTGGACATACAGAAACCTTAATACCATTACCTAGTTTTCCAGGATATTTTGCAATGAAAGTATGACTTGCATTTGCCAATGTTGCTTCTTGGCCTAAGAAATCAGTTTCATTTTTAACGACGGGAGTACCAAGACCTCCGTCAGAATCTGTTGCGAGTTGCCCTGTTGTTGCACGGGCATTTACGGCATTGCTATCTGTTTCGCGTACGACTTGGAGTGATCCTGAGTAGCGCAAGAAATAAGATGCAGAATGCCAATCTATCGTGTTTGCTGAGTCTGGTGAAGCAAAAGTGTTGACAAGAGTTGTCTCGTTGTCTATCAATACTCTTTGTTCCACTGGTCCCCAACGAAAGTTCCCCACGATTGCGCCTGTAGTCGACTGTACGTTCGGAACGCCACCAGTCAGATCTATTTCTTTGACGACAACCGCTGGTGAAGCAGACGGTGTTGAAAGTGCCATTTTTATCTTCCTCTGTTAAAAAATTATATGTTCCATAATACGATTAGTCAACTTACCATTATTTATAATTTTATTACATTATAGGTCTGGGTCATATATATGCCTATCAGTTATGATATTGGTTTCCCAACCAGCATCTTTTTGTTCTATTTGGTCAATATATTCCGAACCATCATCGATTATACCAAATGGAACCATATCATCTTCTATTTCTTGCATTTTTTGTTTAAATAGCATTTCTTTAAGATTAATATCAGTCATATCAGTAAAATATTGTGTCGATACAAAATATCCAAACATTACAAAATTCATAACTAGATCATCGTGGTTACCATCTGTTGCCTCATATGATTGACCTCTGGCTTCAAATGTGGATATTTCCATAATGGTCTGTTCATCTACAATATCTATTTTACCATTTTCAAGTATATCCTTTAATGCAGAACATCCTAATCTTTTTGTTTTTCGAGTAATTTCAATGCCTAAACCACTGGCCTTAATAGCAGATTCAACGTGCATATTTTCATATTCTAAATCGTGGTATAATCCATTACATACTACGGTACCCTGATCATTTGATTCAATTACGACATAAGCATCGTTATAGATTTTTGCGTACTTATATATAATGTTAGGGAAGAGAATTGGAGAGATAGTGTTATTGCGATATACAGCAACTTGTGCAAACGGGCGAACGCTAATATCGATCAGATTAAAAGTAGAATAATCCTGCCCTCTTCCCTTACTAACATCAACGGTCATGATATAATCGTGGTCTTTGACAGGTTCCTCATATAGTAAAAATTTACCACCTTCGGATATTTGTTTCGGATTTGATGCCCTTAATCCCAATAGAGTTTCGGCATTGATAAGTGTATCACCAGTACCAAAAAAGGTATTACCAAACTCTTGATCAAACTGTAACTGACTGGTATTAGAAACAGTTTGTTTTTTCCATTCCTCGTCTCTGCCAGGAACGTCAAACCAATCAACACGAAACGATTTAAATTCATTAACTCCTTGTACAGCACCTTCCCATATCTTATGGAACTGATTACCTATACCATTTGCAGTGGAAGTGATAATAACCTTTGTATCCTTACCGGCAGATACAACAGGATATGTGGAAGTGTAAAACTCTGCGGCACGTTCTACGAATGCGAACTCATCGAGATATAGAAGATTAACTGACATACCACGAATAGAACTGCCAGAGGTCGCTGCCGCAATAATGCGACTGTTATTACTGAATTCCAAAGATCCTTTATTGAGTGCCTTTGATCCTGGTTGGAGGAAGAACGGGATATTTTCAAGCATGAGTGTGATGCGAGAGAGCATTTCCCGTGCAGTTGCCCCTTTGTTTGCAAGTATTGCAATAGTCTTTTCCGAATGGAATAATGCATACCAGAGGAGATATGCACAGGCCGATATTGACTTGCCAGATTGACGACATGCGAGAACGACATTAAATCTGTTTTCCTCAAAATGGTTAAACATATCCATCTGATATGGATACAATTTAAATGGGACCAACCCTTTATCTAATGCAATAACTTTTACGTATTGTTCACAAAAATATGCAGGGTTATCCATACACTTTTTGTACTCTTTTAAAAGTTCTGGTGTCCATTGTTGAAGAACACCATCTCGTTTTACATTAGGATTCCCTAGATATGATTCTTTCTGGTTCAGCATCTATAACATCATCTTGTTGTAATAACTTTTGAATATCGGCAGTAGAACCTAGGAAGTAATTATTCTGCTGATTTTCAACTTGTTTCACTTCATCCTTTTCATCCATTTGTTTTTGCTTTTTATTTAGGTCCATTAATTTATCATTAGTATCTGACACGTTTTTAATAAGACCGGAAAGCACTTCATATGCACGAGGGTGTTCGGATTCACGCGCAACTTCAATCATATTTTCTAAGGCGTCTTTACCTTTTTCAATTAAATCGTAAAGTGTTTCACGTGAATATTCATAGTCATTTGTTACATTATCTTTTTCATTATCACTCATGGTCTATCCTATTGAATGGTACCAAACTCACCTGCTAAAGCTCTTGCATGAATGTCTCTGCTATATGCTTCTGTATCATTGGCGCTTGCTGTAAATGGTATATCTTCGTCTATTTCAGCAAAACGAACTGTTAGATTAATTAAGGTTTGATTACTATCTGCCCATGTTGGATTTTTAGCTGATATTAAATTCATATTATTATTCCTTATGCTATTCTCATAAATAATGATGGAGCCGCACCTTGGTTGTATTGTACTCTCATCCCGCCCATATTTTTCCAAGTCCCTGTAGCACCTATATTATAATAGCTACCACTTCCATAATTAATGCCAGAAAGATAACTTCCAGCAATAGTACCACCTATGTTCACTGTATATCCAGGGTTTGAATTAAAGTTATTACAAGTTAACATACTTCCAACGGCCAATGGGGTTATACCCGCATATGAGGTTGTTACTGAACTTGTTGTAACACTTGATCTAGCATTTACATAACTTGAATCAATAAGATTAGTGACATGTGAATCAATCAACCCTGTAACATGATCAGAATCAATGAATGACTTTACATAACTCGAGTCAACAATACCTGTTACAAACGATGAGTCTCTAAAACGATCTCTTGCTTGAATGTAATCAGAATCAATAATGGTTTCTAAATATGATTCAGGTACACGTTGTTGAATATATGCAGAATCAATTAGATTAGTAACACTATCTGAATCTAAATTATCCATTATAACAATATCACCAACCATAGATGCATGATTGGCACATTGATATACGAGACTACTAGGGGCATCAAATGGTATGGTAAAGTTTATATCACCTACCTGTGTTCCACTACCTGTAACCCCAGCAGAATATACCGTGCCACCATTTGATAATCTAAATTCTAAAGGATGACCAAGCGCATTTATTTCAAATTTATATTCTAAACCTCTATGTAAATAAAGTGTTGGGTTATCTACTCCAGTTGGAAACCCATCTCCGTTAAATCTCCATGCAGCAGTACCATTATTGGATACACCAAATACTGCTTCTGGAGGTCTACGGTACTGAATATAATCTGAGTCAATTAAAGCAATTGCATCTGCAGAATCTAGAGTAAATTTTTTAACAAGATCAGAGTCTAAGTTTGCTCTATTAAGCAACTCCTGAAAATTATCATCTAACTCACTATGAGTTAAAGTAGATCCTTTATCTCTCCTTAATATGACTGGCATTTCTTATCTCCTATCATGATAGTCCGCTATCATATGTTAAATCTATATCTGTAGTAAAACCAAAGTCACTATCTGCTAATCCTATAAGCGATGTTGGATTTGGTGTCACTGTAATCCTTTCGACTTTCCTATCTGAATCTTGATCCAACCCTTGATCCATCAAGAACACATCTGCAATAGATGAACGGATAACTTCACCAGAACCAATATTACCATAGAATGATACTTTCATTTGGAAATCTAGTGTATAAATTATGGTTCTACGTGTTTCCAAATTGCCTTCAAAATCATCAGAAAAGGAAACACCTTGTATAATAATAGGAATATCTTCTTTAAATTCAGGATATTCAGATGAAAAAGGTTTAATCGTAAGTGTGTATTGTGGATTAAATGTAGGTAAAATCTGTTCTACAAGTTGTAATGCATCATCTTGATTCTTTGCCATAATATTAAGCTGAAAACCAATTTCATAAGGAACAGGTGCATTAAATTTTTGTCTATCGTTATCGGAAATACCCAATGCCTTAAAGTTAGTTACCTTTGTTAACTGTCGAGTATTATCATATGCAATACTGGTAATTTCAAATGACATACGTGGCAATTTTAATGCCACTTGTGAATTTTCCAATAGGTCTGGATTTGTACGAATTCTGTCTAGATATTTTTGTCTTGGCGCATATGCCAATGGGACCTTTTGTTGATTCAATACCTGCCCATTGCCGTCCAAACGGACAACGTATAGATTATTGAACAGTCGACCAAATATGGACACTGCCTTACGAATCTTTTCATGGTAAAAATAGGTACCAAACATTATTGATTCTCCGGATCACCAAATGGATTATCTTCACTAAAATCAATAAAATCATCAATGTATGATTTAGTGAACTCATCATTTTGTTCAGTTGCAGATAAATTATTTATTTCAGATACTGCATTTGCTGTTAACCCTGTTACTGCACTAAGTGTATTATTTATTACGCTAGCGCCAGTAATAAATGTATGGAACTTGCCATCATCTGCACCCACATTTGATAGGAATAGATGAATACTTGAATCGTCTGAGGAATCAAGAACGATACTTTGAATTTCACCACTCATCTTAACGCCGCCAGCAATTATCTGACCTACGCTATCGCCAATACTATATTCACTATCAATGGCAGACCCACCAATAAACTGTATAGTAATGGCTGAATCAGTTGTATAAACACCACTATCAGTGAGGGTAATACTTGTCACTGCACCACCACTAACTGTTGCAGTTGCATTAGCAGAATCAGAAGTTGTTCCACCAATAAACGCAATCGTTGGTGGTGTCGTATAATATGTCCCACCTTGTAGAAGATTTATAGAAACAACACCGCTACTATCTTGTATTAATGTGGCAGTTGCCTTTTTAGGAGCAGTAAGAGATACCTTATATTGATATGAGAAGTCTTTTTCAATATCTTGAATCTCATCAATTTGGTTATCAAAGTCCTCACCAGTATATTCAAACAGAGTACAACGAAGCTTATATACTGGTAAATTTTCTATTTGATAAAATGGTTGTTCATGTTCAACATGGTTAATCTGAAACATTTTCTTTGTGAGAGGTATATAAATCAAATCACCTTCTGCAGGTCTCTCTAAAGATATACCTCCAGTTGACATTCTACGAACTTGATTTTCAAACCTAGATTTGGAAACAACCAGAGTAACCTCATCACGAATCTCTACGCCAAATCTAGTAAATAGATCTCCCTCTCCATCAAACCCTTCACCATTTTCAATATACATTTCAATTTTATGTGAAGTAGGAAATTTGGACGTTGGGTCATCACCCAATAAAGTATCTTCGTTAACGATATGTCTTGGTAAATAGTATAGGTCTTGACCATAAATCTTAAGAGCCTCTATGACAAGATCTTCATAAAGATTCATCTCAGATCTTACTTTTTCTGAAAAGTAAAAATTTCGAGCCATAAAATTATCCTAAAAAGAAGTCAGGTGGCATTTCATTTTCCAACCTAATTCTTTCTCTCAATTGCTGTATTTCTGTTGTGGCATCATCATATATTTGACGGCCGTTAAAGGTTACTCCACCTGGTAATTGTACACCTTCAAATTTAATTAAATTCGCTCCCCACTGTTGTTTAATAAGGGCAGTTGTGTATTCCTTTAACCATAAATCATTATAGATTGAGGTGTGTTCATCTGGATCAACAATAGAGTATATTTCTGCCACAACATATTCACCTACCTTTATATCACCATCCTGAAAATCACCAAATATATAAAGTCTGTCCTGATGCCGTGACCACTGAACTTGTGGTGTACCATTTAACTTTACATCTAATAGGGAAAGATACTGTTGCATTTGCTCGTAGTAAGCAAGATCACCTGCAAAATTTTGTAGGTCTGCAATATCATTTAACATCATTTGATACTTAATATCAAAGAAATTAAATGAGGAATTAAAGGAAGAGGAAATAGGAAACATCTTGGTTACGGTCAAGACATTACTAGAAATAGGAATATATTCGTTGGTAATATCAGTCTGAGTAACTTGATGTTTTAGGTATGTGCGAACAGTTGCATCGGAATGATACTCTTGGTAATACTGTAATGCTTCATCTACACGATCTTCTATTTGATCGTCATCAACATTAATCTCAATGACTGGATCACCAAGTCTTCTTTTACAATAGTCAATTAAATCTTGTCTGGATGCTGGAACGGCCATAAAATAGTCTCCGACACGTTAAAAATATCAGTACTATTTATATGGTTTTTTTCCTTAGATAACATCCTCAAGTTTTTCTAATAACTCTTGAGCCGCTTCTGGATGTTCCATACACCATTCTCTAAAAATAGCCATTATTTCATCTTTTGTCATATCTGAAAGTTTTTCAGAAATCATAATCTCTTGCATAATATTTCCTTAGGAATTATTGGATACTATTGTATCATACCAATTTTCCATCATTGTTGTTACTTCAGCATCTGTCATATCAGTACCTTCAGATTCTGGATCTTCTGGGTGATTCTTATATGGTGTTACAGCATGAATTGCCAAAGCACGTGTCACACACTCTGCTTTTGTCTTTTCATTAACCGTATCCGGAATCAGATATTCACGATCTGATTCTGCCGCTACCCAACCAAGATATGTGTGATCAGCAGCATTTGCCCAATAACCTCGATCAAGTACCCACCCTGGAACTTCTATTCTACCCATATGATTAATATGGTGTTTATATTCTACAACAGGCATTATTTTATTCCTCTTTGTTTGTTAACGCTACCTTTGTATCGTAAGTAATATTACCAATATAATTTGGATCGAACCCTTGAAGTTCCATACGTTTCACATCGACTTTATGTTTTTCAGTTAATTCAATGACAAGGTCATCCACAAATGTATATAAATCAGAAACATCCCAACTATTTGAGGCCTCTTCAGCCTTTACATATTCACGAAGCAAACGTTGAATCTTAGAGGGATTCACACCAATTTGTTCCATATATTCCTGTTCACCTTTTGTAATAGAACCACTTTGACGAACATCACGAATACACTGAACAATACTTCTTTTTAAATGAGTCTTTGTTTCTTCAGCCTCAATATCTTCTTCACTAAAATCTGAAATTCTATCTTTCAGTTGTTCATATAATTCGTTGAGAGCCAAAATATCTTTCATCGCACCTTCAATATGAGTGGCGCCTTCTGCCAAACCTTCTCGTAGTTGCGCAAGTTTGATATTTAATTCGATTTCTCTCCACTTTGTAAGATCCTCAGGATGTGCAAGTTCCTCTTCGATCTTTTTAATCTTTAACTCATTTTGAATATGTTTCCATTTTGCTTCATTAAGTGCACCTTTTTTACGAGTCACTTCAGCAGAAATCTGTCTCATATTCTTATGAGGTGATAACCAACTTAGGTTAATATGTTTCCACATCCACTGTGTATGGCTATGATTCCATATATTTTGCAAGTCACCCACATTTGCAAGAGCCTTATCAACTTTTTCAATATTCTCTTTAAATGTAACTTGACCAAAACTTTCCTTTGGTGCAAGTGATGTCTTACCAAAAATGTCACTCAATGGGACTTTAAATTCCATCGGGTCACGTTGAATATCAAGTTCATGTTTCACTTGATCAAATACAGTAACCTCATTTTTTTCAGTACCAAAATCAAAGGTCATTTGGTTTTCTTCATTATCTGACATAATGTCTCCTATAATTCATATACACTATTTATATGGATTTTATCTAAATCTAGATGAACCGTGCACCCAAACAACAATTACCCAGCGTTCACCTTCTGTAACCGGTGTGACACGGTGTGGCATATAACTTGGGAAAAAGGTAATACTACCTCTTTCAGTATAGGCCATCATATTAGTCCCATTATTCAATAACTCTAAATCACCACCCTTATAACTTGACTTGAGTGTAAGTGGTACTGATAAAGATAATTTTCTAGTAGATGAGGAACCTTCCCCAGCATCAATATGCCATGAATAGTGCCCTTGTTCAGATGCCTTATAATGCAAAAGTTGAACGGCGTGTGTGATACCCATAAGGTCAAATCGATAGTGTTCTGCATTAACAGTTCCAACTGCGCCTGCAATTTTATTAAATATCCATGCCGTTTCATCGTTTAATTCGATATTGTATGTGTCAACGGATCGAATACTAGGATCATATCTGCCTTCACTTGAACCTGCACCAATAGTTGATTTATTACCATACAGTTTATCACTCATACTAACAATACGATCACACTCCTCTGGAGTAAAAGTTAATTCATCGTGAAGACCATTACCGAATGTAATTGCATTAGGCCAAATTTCATCGTTGGTACGAATCATCAAACCATTACGTATTGCTTGGCTTTGTGGTGGTTTAAACAGTTCAAAAGCATCTTTTGGAGTAAGTTTATCTTTTTGTTCTATATTATTTGTATTTTTATCTGTACCAAGAGATTTACGGCCATCCATCGCATGATCTTTATGAGGACCATTTGCATCAACAAAATGAAAAAATACCTGTACTTGCCATTTACCTTTATATGCTGGTCGCCAATGATTTAATTCACAACCACGATACATTACTAAGTCACCAGTATTAATTTCAAACCCTTGACCTACAACATCGTCATCATCCTTACCAAAGTAGATTGGCCATATACCAGAACCTGGATCAAAACCAAGGGTAAGTGTACCAGAAATTTCACATGAAGGTCTGTCCTTGTGTTTTACAAGGGTTTCGCCTGGCGCGTAGATACGTGCATATGTGTATGTGGGAAGTAGTTCAATGCCGAGTTGTTTACTTAGGGTTGGTACTAGTTTTGCAAGTACACTATCTAGTTCTGGATCACCATAAACACTTTCGGAAAGAGGACACTGCTCATCTTTTGTCAGTTTTCCTTCTTCTTTTAATTTAAACATATATTGGGTGAGCCGTTCACACTCGCCACGAGAAAGGGCACCACTCAAATAAATATATCTGTTTTGCTCAAAAGCCTGTTGCGCTGTCATTTGCATGATTTAAATCACCTTTATTAATTCATTAACAATATTATATATCAAGTTTTTTATATTTGCATATTTGCCGCGTACTTATGCCCGGCAACCGTTAAATCGCCTACATCGGTTGAAGGATTATCTGATGGAAAAGTAAATTTTTCAATTGAAGTTGGATATCCACTTGGAATACCACCGGCATTAATGTAACCAAATGAAGGAGATTGATTACCACCAGCGTATGCCATTGCAACTTGCATATCACCTACATCAGTCGCGCTGGCATCAGAAGCAAAAGGATATTTTTGTATAACATTACTAAAGCCTGCTCCACCAACTGCATATCCATGCGTAGGGCCAGTTATACCTGCCATACCATAAGGACTTCCTGGTAGCATGTCACCTACATCTGAACTTGAGCCATCAGATGTTGCAAATGGATATTTTCTTAAAACCTCTGCATCGGTTGATGCAGGAGTAAAGACTGCCCAAGTCCCACCAAAATATGCGTGTGTTGGTGACATAGAACCAGACGAATGAAATGCTTGTTGCATGTTATTTGATGGATCTACAACTGTTGTTGCATTTGAATTATTTGCAAAAGGATATTTGTTTATGGTAGAATATACTGAAAGTGGTGGTGACTTATATCCACCTGTCACATATGCTATATCAGGAGTTTGATGTACACCACGAGCAGAATAGTTTGCCTGATTTCCTAAGACATATGGTGTTACTGCAGCGTCTGTTCCACTAGCAAATGTAAAGGCCTGGACTTTATTAGTCATTGCATTTGTTGGCATTATTGTACCACCTAGTATTAATGCAATTGTGCCATCATGTCTACCAGCCGCGCCCCCTTGACCTTCTGCAAGATCGCCTACGTCTGTTGCATTCCCATCAGACGCAAATGCAAATTTTTCTATTGTCTCGTCACCAACAGTTGGTGATAACACAGGAGTAAACTCACCTCCAGCAGTATAACCGTATGATACACCTTGAGCAATATTATCCGCAGTAGCTCCTCCACCGGATGAACCTGCCTGAGCAGCACCTGATATCAATGCATCCCATTTTGTTCCATTATTAAATCTAATAGATTTATCACTTCCTACAAATGCTATTTTCTCATTAGAGGTAGATGCTGTTGGTAATGCTCCAGCAGAATCATATTCCCTTAGACTATTAGTTGCAAGTAGTGATGCTTCAACCATATCACCAAGATCAGCAGTAGGTGTAGATGAAGTAACTGTATGCACTTTTTTCTGAATTAGTTCTTCTAAATTTTTAATATTAATTGCCATGTTACACCTATTTATACTGTCTAGTAATGAGTTCCTGCATTAGCTCGTCTTGCAAAGGCCAAATCACCCACGTCTGTACCATTTTCGTCAGCTGTAAATGAATATTTTTGTATAGTTACTGTTGCTGGATTACCTCCAGCTAAATATCCATGAGTGGTTGATGACGCACCAGCGGCTTGGCTTTTTTGTTCAAATAGATCAGCAACATCTGAAGAATTACCATCTACTGAAAATGAATACTTTTCAATTACATTAGTTGCTGATGGTGTCAGTGCACCAGCTATATATCCATGTGTACTTGAACTAGCCCCAGTAGCCGCGTAAGAGGGTGCAGTTAAGTCTCCAACATCTGTTGCATTTGCTGAGGCCGCAAAGGGCCATTTATCGATCGTATTGATAGCAGCAGATGTATATCCTCCAGCTGAATATCCATGTGTCTCTGATGTTCCAGTTTGAGCAAATCTCTTTGCAGCTGTAAGATCACCATAGTCTGTAATTGTTGATCCATCAGATGTGGCCGCAAAACTTAAAATAGTATTTTTGTTTGCCAGTGTTGGATATGCGGGACCTCTATATCCACCGACAATGTATATGTTTGTTCTGTCACCACACATTTCATAGTGACCATATCTATGCATCTGACTCGCAACAATATCATTTCCTGTATCAGAAATTGGAGTTCCTGATGTGTATGGGAACTTAAAAATTGGTGAGGAAAAAGGTGACACAGGTGATCCACCCAAATGATATCCATGAGTAGTACTACCACCACCAGAACCTGACCAAACCGCAGTGCCATCTGGATTATCCATTGCACCAACATTAGTGGCATTGCCATCACTTGCAAAAGAATAATTATCAATGTTCTGGGTGTACGGACTTGATCCACCACCCATTGAGTATCCATAATTCTCACCGGCATATACTGGAGCACTAGGGGCCGCGGTATAACTACTATCTAATTCTGCCCAACGTAAATCAGAATCATTAAACACGCGCATGGTATTATCACTTTTAGTAAATGCCATATATCCGTTATAGGCAGAATCAATAGGTAATACACCAGAGCTATCATACCACTTATGAAGTTCTGTTACCTTTTTCCCACGATGAAGTAAGGATAAGATATCTCTCATTGAAGTGTCTGAATCCGCTGCATCAACATCAGACTGAAGATTTGTAATTATTTGTGATAAATCTATTGTCATATTACACCTATTTATACTTGTTGCCCTGCTGCAGCAAATCTGGCTAAGGTTAAGTTTCCTACATCTGTCCCATTGCCATCACTTGCAAAAGAATATTTGTCAAGATCGGCTGTATAGGTTGTTATAGGGCCTCTAATGCCACCATTTGCATATCCTGAAGTTGTTGATGATACTCCGGACACCCACCCTTTGTTTTGGGATAAATTACCAACATCCGTTAAATTACCATCTGATGCAAATGGAAATTTATCTATAACATTGGACCAAGCAGGTGCAATATAACCTCCAGCTAAATATCCATGAGTGGTTGAACTTCCACCTGCACCAAGTTGTCTAGCCACTGTAGTATCTCCAACATCAGCTGAGTTTGCATCTGATGCAAATGGAAATTTATCTACAACGGTGGTGACAGTTGGCCCCGGATCTGCCCCACCCATTGCATATCCATCAGTAGAAGATGTTGCACCTGCAGCACCGGTCGCGGTTCTAGTTAAATCAGCAGTATCAGTACTACTTGAACTTGCCGTAAGTGGATATTTCTGTATAATATTAGTACCGGCTGGAAAAGGTGTTGTGCCACCACCAGCCAAATATCCATCAGTAGAAGATGTTGCGGCTGCAGAGATTTGAGTTGCCACAAATAAATCACCCACATCAGTGGCATTTTCATCAGTGCTAAATGGATATCTATCAATTATATTTTTGAAATTGGCCGCAGGGGGTGAATATCCTCCACCTGCTGTATATGCATGTGTTGAGGATGAATGACCTGCGCCGTATCTTCGACCATCAGTTAAATCCCCAACATCAGTCGCATTACCATCTGATGCAAATGGATATTTATCAACAGTATTATTTCCTGTAGGATTACCTCCACCAGATGCATACCCATAGCTAGAACCTTGAAATACAAATGAAGGCGTAATCACATCAGAAGCATCACTATCAATTAGTTGCCATCCACTATCAATACCAACAAATACATACATACCATTATTATTTTCTGCAAAAGCAATACGGCCAATATTTGCAGAATCTGCAGTTGGCATTACACTTGCAGAATCATATACCGAATTAACTGAATATTCTTTTGCAGAATATAAAAGTTTTAGCAATTCAGACATTGAGGTATCTGAATCTGCATTATTAATTTTTGCTTGAATTGCTATTTCTGTCACTCTGCTGCGCCCCGTAACTTTGTTCTAGCAACTGTTAAATCGCCTATATCTGTGCCATCTCCATCTGATGAGAAATCAATTTTTTGAATATTATTTACTGAAACTGAAGGAGATGTACCTCCTATATTGTATCCATAGGTTGTTGATTGTGTACTACCAGCCTGCCATGCTGTTTGAGCTAAATTACCCACATCAGTTGAATTAGCATCTGCAGCAAATGGAAATTTTTCTATTGCATTTATAATTGTTCCACCCATCGTATATCCATGAGTAGATGAACTTGCTCCAGTTTGTTCATGTTGGGTTGTATATTGAGGAGTTAGATCTCCAACAAGAGACTCATTTCCGGATGAAATTGCAAAAGGATACTTATAAATAAAACCCACATCAGGGTTTACAGACGGTGTACCTCCTGTCAGATATCCATGAGTTTCAGACATTTGCCCGGCAAAATCAGCATTTGCTGCGCTCAATGTGCCTCCCGTAACCACCGAATTAGTATCATCAGTATATGAATATTTATCAATTGAGTTAACAAATCCTACTACAGGAAATCTATAACCACCTGCTGTAAAGGCATGAGTAGGAGTGGTATGTACGCCGCTTTGAACCCGGTCTCGCTCACCAACAGTATAGCTAAGTGTTGTCGAATTACCAGAAGCAGCAAATGAGAATTTTTGAACTATATTGGTATAATACGTTGGTGCTGTAAAATCATGCCCACCCAAGGAATATCCATGTGTTGAACTTTGCCCTACGCCTATGCTATAAACTGAAACACCAAAATCACCTACATCAGCAGAATTACCATCTGATGTAAAAGAAAATCTTTCAATTATGTTTCCGGCGGCGGGGTCCCCCGGGACAAAGCCGGCAAGTGCATATCCGTACGCTGTTCCACCGCTTGGATTAGTAGTTGGAGCAGATGGCCCAGATGCATCTAGGATTGTGCCCTCATCACTATCTTGAGCTGTTGTGATTGCAATCCATCCTGAGTCACGATTACTTGCATAATAGAATCTACCAGAACTATCACCAAACACATTATCACTAGCTACATACGCCATAAATCCAATATAGTTTGAATCTGCCGTACTTGGAAGATGACCAGTGGATCTATATGTTAAGGCATTAATACCAGAATTATTAGCCCGATTAGCAATTGAAATAAGTCTATTCAGATCGGTACCAGTTTGTGTGGAATCATCCAATCTACTTTGAATTTCATTTAAAGCTTTTGTAATATTAATTGGCATTACCTATACCTAATTCTGAGATGACCCATAACCATTCATACCTGCTAGTGTATCACCAACGTCTACTGCATTTCCTCCGGATACAAATGAATATTTATCAATAATATTCGAATATCCACCACCATAACCACCCATTGTATATCCATGAGTAGTACTCGATACACCATTTCCTAATGAATATCGCGCAAGAGTTAGATCACCTACGTCTGCGGCATTACCATCTGTTGCAAATTCAAATTTTTCTATTTCATTTCTTGATCCAGGAGCAGGAACGGCACCATTACCACCAGCACGATATCCATGAGTGGTTGATTGATTACCAGAGTGATAAGCTACACCAGCAGAAAGATCACCGGCATCAGTTGCATCACCATCAGCCGAAAATGGAAACTTTTCAATAGTTTCAACATAATCACCGGTAGGTGTTGTTCCTGGATAACCACCCATATTATAAATATGAGTACTGCTTATTGCAATTCCTGAATTGTATCTAGTCGGAGCAGTTAGGTTTGCAACATCAGTTGAATTACCATCGGTTGCAAATTCAAATTTTTGGATTTGATTAGTCGGGCCTGGGTCTCCACCAAACTGGTAACCATGTGTAGGTGAATATCCACCACCCCCAGAACGTATTGTAGATAATAGATCAGCAACATCCGTTGCATCACCATCAACTGTATGAGAAAACTTTTGAATTGCATTTGTTACAGAAGGGGCATTTGGACCATGACCAATAAATCCTCCCATCATATATCCATGGGTTGCACTTGATGCACCATGTGATTGACTTATACGATCAATCAGATTCCCAACATCTGTGGCATTTGCATCTGCAGTTAGGGAAAACTTTTGAATATAATCCCAAGCAGGAGCAATGGATGGCATTGTTCCACCACCAATAAACCCATAATTGGAAGCCTGTCGGACAGAAGGTTCAGCACCACCACCACCTTCTGGTTCTGGGATTGCGGCCTCATCACTATCTTGCAATGAAGGTATCTTTACCCAATTGGAATCTCTAAATGTGGCCATATAAAATGCACCACTACTATCACCAAATACATTATCAGATGCAACATAAGCAATTGAACCGATGTGACCTGAATCTGCTGTACTTGGAAGATGCCCAGTTGAACGATACGTAAGAACACCACCCATTGAATTCATTCTATTAGTAATAGAATTAAGCCTTAATTGCTCAGATGAACTTGTATTACTATCAATAGCATTATTTCTTATTTGTATTTCATCAAAGATTTTTGTAAGATTAATAGCCATTTCAAACCCTTAGAATGTGATATTTACCCAAGCATATTGATCTGCATCTGCACCTGTGGTTGCTTGACTGACATTTGCTGTAAATTTATTTAAACGATCTGCAACACTATAGGTTACTATATCAGCACTATCTGCAGAAGGTCTTCTTAGTTTTAGTGTTCCACTGACGTAGGAATTATATGTAATATCTTTCACTGAGCGTCCAGTATTATGGCTAACAATAATCGTATTTCCTGATGTACTGTCATGAGTAAATCCTGTAGGCAAATCTGTTACAGTAGATATTACACCAAGTGAATCATAATTTACTTTAAATTCAACTGTAAGAGCTCCATTACCTGTCCAACTTGCAGTTCCGTCACCATCACTTACAAGCATATCACCTGGATTACCATCGGCACCTACCAAATCACCAACGGAGAATATGGCCAATTGATCATCAATCAAAGCAATCGTAGCAGCAGAATCCGTACCTCCAGATGCTGCCGTAATCGTTATGGTTTTTGTTGCACCTGTTCCAGATGCAGTTACAGAACTACCCACAAAGTTTAGAGTTGTACCAGCAGTTGATAGTGATACACCTTCCTCTTGAACAGTAATTCCTGAGGCTGATTGTCTTGCCTGAATATATGCAGAATCAATTAATTGACGAGTTTGTGTTGAATCAATACCGATGTTTGTGCCAGTAAATTGTTGAATAGTTAAAACGTCACCACTGTCAAGTGAATCTGTTAAGATATTAAGACCATTGGTTGCTGTATAATCATCTGAATCAAGGAGTAAAATACCATTAAGGAATACTTGTATTTTACCGGCGGAATAATCTAATGTCTTATTATTATCATCGGCTCCACCAAAGTTATTATCACCAGAATCAGCAGTATATACATAGGTATCAAGTTGTAACCGAGTATTTGCGGTATTACCAGTAATTGTCTCAATTGCAATAATATCACCACTATCAGCGGCCTCAACCAATGAAACACTAGTACCATTATTTGCAGTAAAGTCAGATGTTTTAACCTGTAAAATGCCGTTAATGAAAACCTGAACTTTACCCGCTGAATAATCTAATGTGTTACCAAAATCATCATTGCCACTAAATGTTGAATCACCTGCCGCGGCAGTATAATAGAAAGTTGTCTGATCAAGTTCCGTAACACCTTCGGTAACTAATTGCCTTGCCTGTACGTAGTTTGAATCCACGATTGCAATAATATCGGCACTATCTACTGTTCCACTACCACCACCTGAAATGGTAATTGTCTTGGTAGTGCCAGTACCAGTGGCAGTAACCCCAGTACCAACAAAGTTCAAAGTAGTTGCAGCATTTGATAAAGGAGTGCCTTCCTCTTGAATGGTAATCTCACCACCGGACTGCCTTGCTTGTACATAGGCCGAATCAATAGTAGCTATTTGAGCAGTTACAAATGCACTATCAGCAAAATCGGAAGTATTATATTTTGTTTGACGATCCTGTACGTATGTTGCATCAACTAAGGTTGAAACTCTAGTATTTGTATAATATAGATTGGTTGATCCTTCGGTTAAATCATCTGTTGTAAAACCAGTTAGGTTACGGGTTTGTGTCTGTATCATTCCACCCATATAACCATGATTACCACACTGATAGTGTAATACAGAAGGCGTATCATCCGTTACAGTAATTTCGACATATGAACCAGAAACACCAGCGGCTTTACTTGCGTAATTATTTAAAACATTGGTTGTGTACTGAGTTGTCTTTGCTGCATCATAATAGAAATTTATAGGATGGGAACTATTTGTGGCATCCGACATATCAAACCGATATGTATTACCTGGATTCATTACAATTGTTGGTGAGAATATTCCATCAATCTTGTAACCACTGGCAGAACCTGTGCCTTCATAACGATGTGATGCATCCTTAGAGGCAACTGTAACAGTATATGTTGCTGCATCAGAGTCGTGAATAAACTGAATGGCCTTTAATCCATTTAAGGATTTATTACCATCTACTTGACGAAGTTGCACATACGCCGAATCAACCAGCGCAGTAGTAGTTGCTGTAGTTAAGTAACCTTGGCCAGTTACAAATGCACTATCAGCAAAGTCCGAGGTATTATATTGGATTTGGTTATTACGAACATACGTTTGACTAATAACACCAGTTACAGTGGTTGAATCGAGATAATTTGCATCATTTGTAAATGTGGAAACAGGTAACCCTGTCACAAATGCACTATCGGTAAAGTCTGATGTATTATATTTAATTTGATTATTACGTACATATGTTTGATCAATAACTCCTAGAACAGTAGTTGAATCCAGGAACGGTGCTTCTGCCACACGGTCAAGAACATAGGCAGAATCAACTTGATCTGTAATGGTATTATTAATTGTAATTGAAACAGTATTTGTTGAATCATTTAGTGATGCAGCAATATCTGAATCAGCCCGGGCCTTTGTATAATAGAGGTTTGAACCTTCACTCAGGTTAGTAGTTGATTTTGCATTGAAGTCAGAATCAAACCCAGCATACACACCACGTAGGGTTCCGACATTAAGAGTTGAAAGTTGGAAGTCTGTAGCATTTCGATTAATTACGTTTGGTGGAAGCACCGAATCAAACGCAGAATCAACCATATTATTGAAGATATAGTATTCTTCATTTGATGCATCACGGAATACACCAGTATGCCGTCTTTGACCATTACCATAATAGTGACCGATATGACCAATATCAACCAAATCTGATTGTTCGTTACTATCAGCAAGGTGAATCAATGGGTCATTAGTGGTATAAACAATAGTATTAACAGATGTTGTAGTACCTGTAACATTGAAATCACCAGAAATGGTCATTCCAGAAAATTCAACAGTATCGCTAGTTCTCAGATCCTGGTTTGTTCTTACTCTTGCTCTTACATAGGCAGAATCCACTAGCTGAGTTGTTCTTGCTGAATCTATCGTATAACGATAAATCATAGCAGAATCTTGTGTGATAGGAGCCCCAGTTAAATTGGAATATTGGAGGTAATGTGTACCTTCAAATCCATCAAGAGTATCAGCATTAGTTCCAAGTGCATCCACAAAAGACTTAGTCACATCAGCAGTAATAATTGCACTTGCTGTAGCAGAATCAATATAATCTGTACCAAAGGATGGTATTGTTGGTGCACCAGTTAGTGAACCATATGCAAAGTCCTGCGCAGACTGTCTTGTCTGGACGTATGTACTATCAACAGTTGCACCAATAATAGTAACCACACCAGCAGAATCAACCCCTGCCTCACCAACTGAATTTTGCCTTGCTTGAATATATGCAGAATCAACAATTGCTTCAACAGTAGAAGAATCTATGACGTCAGCAGTAATGGTTATATTATCAGTCCATTCTGTTCCACCACTTAATATAATACCATTACCTGCAGTAAGTTTTGCAGCCAAAATTGTGACAAAGTTAGAAGGATTTTGTACAGGGTCTACGCCAGGATCAAGTCCAAGTATAAATTCACCAAGATCTAAATTTTGTGCAATTGTATTTGTGATAAAGGCAGAGTCACGAAAGATATCCGCTTGACGTGCCTGCACATAATCTGAATCAATAATCGTGGCAAGATATGCCTCATTTGTCCGTGATTGTACATAGTTTGAATCAATCAACGAAGTGACAAGAATAGTGGTTTCACCGGAATCTAATTGGGCATCAGCCACAACCTCAACAGCATCTGCAATCTCTTGAACCCTGGCAGAATCTATAAACGCCTTTATATTATTTGAATCATCTTTATAATATATTTTACCATCAGCAAAGTTAATTGCTAATTCACCATAATCCAAATCACTAGCGCCAGGTACGCGGCCTATAACTGAGGATCTTTTGAGTAATACTTTTGGTGTTGCCATGTTCTTATCCTAATAAGGCTTAATATGTTCCGCAATCAATAGTTGCTAATTCTACGTTTCCACTTGTTACTGTAAAATCGGTAGCATCAAAAGATGCAATACCTTTATTTGATGAGTCTGCATTTTCACCTGATAAGGTTAATGTTCCAGATGAAAATGATAGGTCAAGACCTTCACCTGCAGCAAGGGTATCTTGTAAATCTGAATCAAAGTTTGCCTTAGAGTAAACTTGTTCAACATCAATACTAAATACACCTGTTGACTGATTATATGTTAAATCTCCAGTTGCACTAAGATGTGCTCTTACTTCTGCTGCACTTGGCCCAGTATAGGTAAATACACCTGTTCCGGAATTATAGGCAAGTGATCCGTCACCACCAGCATCTGTAATACTTACTGCTGATCTTGCTCTTGTATCTGTAAAGTAAAGGTTACTTGATCCTTCAGAAAGATTATCTGTGGTCTTTGTGGTAAGTCTTACATCAAAATCTGAATCTGCTCGGGCAGTTGTATAATATAAATTTGAACCTTCACTTAAATCACTTGTAGATTTTTGAGTAAAATCTGAATCAAATCCAGTATAATTACCAGTTACGTTACCAGTAACAACTAGATTACCACTAATATCAAGATTAGGCGCCACTACCTTCTTGTTAAAGTTCCAAGTATCTGGTGTTGATTTATAGAAAATATCCGCGTTTGCGCCAGTTACATGAATACCAGCGGAATCTGCAGCTGCAGCATTTGCGGCACCATCTGCCAATGTAATATTTTTATCATCAATGGTAAGTGTATTAGAATTAACTGTAGTAGTTGTACCATCAACTTGTAGGTTACCACCAATAATAACTGTACCATCGGTTGAATTAAGAGTTAAATCACCTGAAGTGGTTGTAATGGTATTACCATTAACATCAATATTATCAACTGTTAATCTGGAAAGGCCAAGTAAATCAGAATCTACATTTACCTCAACCTTTACGGAGTTGCCAGAAATGTCCGTTCTTTTGGTATTTGTATTCCAAGAACCACGGATAATAATACTTGATCCAGTTTGAACATTACCGGCTCCATCGGCATTGGTATCACCACTAACAAATACAATATCTTTTGTATCAACATAATTTTTAGTAGCAGCATCTTGTGCATTTGATGGATCAACTACATTGGTAATGGCCGATGTACTGGCATCAATGGTACCACTATTTGGATTAAGGGTAAGATTACCAGACGATGTATTAATTTCATTGCCATCAACGGTGATATTATCAACCTTAAGTTGATTTATCTTTTTATTAGCGTCAGTAATAATTGCGGCATTTTCGTGAAGTTGACCACGAGGGTGGTCTAGCATATCAACAAAATATTTACCACCGACTACATGAACTTCATTTGATCTACCAGATGTATTACCACCAGCACCAATGAATAGTCGATCACCACCTGCTGAATCACCAGTGGTATAGGTATAACCAAATTCACCAGTTAAAAGTATTCTTCTGGAATTATTTAATGCTGTGGTAATTACAGGTGTTTTATTGGAGGTTTTTATTAAAATTCTTGATGGCATTAGAAATCACCTCCAGCAGAATCGAGTGAGGCAAACCCACCAGCAGCAAGAATTATATCAGTCAAAATATTGGTAGATTGAAATTTACCTGTTGAAGCATTATATACCAACATGTTACCATTACTTTCACCGCTTATTTCAACATCCGTCAAATCGCCGAGAGTTTGTGCTGAAGCACCTGTAACCTTTTTAACAGGTGTGCCAATAGTAATTTTTTTAATATGTGTAATATTTGTTGCCATTTATGTCACCGATGGGCTAACTCTAATTTTTCCTTCAAGTATTCTCTCCACAACAGTTGATCCGTTTGAATCAACAAAGGAGATTTCTGCATCATAAACGTAGTTGCCTACTTTAAGAGTATCTGTTTGAGCATTTGTCAAGGAAAGAGTTAGGATACCATCAGTTTCGGGAGTATTAATTGCCGCAGCAAATGACAATGTATCTGAATCAGTGCTATTATAATTGCGCTTCATTTTAGCAGCTGCACTGTAATTGGTAAGGTTTTTGGGATTACCAGATGCGTCAGTAAGATCTAACTGAATCGCAATATCAGAGCCTTTATCTATTGTAAATTTTTCGTATTCTGCCATTTTGGACCAATCCGATGCTAAGTAACTCGACATAATAAGCTTTAATCTATTTATAATAATATATAATTTTATGAACGTAATACTATTAAAACATGGCAAAAAATATTCTGCAAATGACGTGAATCGACAAGCGGAAAAATTAATGCACTATGCAGATTATCCTATTTTTTGTTTTACAGAAGACGCAAAAGATGTTATAATAGATTGTATAGACATACCAAAGAAACCTAAACTTACAAAATGGTGGAATAAACTTCATGTATATAGACACGACTTTATATTGGATAATCGTTGCGTCCTGTTTGATCTCGATATCGACATCATTAATAACCCTTTTCCTTATATTGAATCTATAGATTGGAGATATCCAACATTTATTAAGGATAAATGGAAGAATGATTTATATTGGGAATCTCATGCATACGAAACAAAATTAAACAGTTCAATTATGGCCTGGACTTCTGGCAGAAACACAGAATATTGGGATGTGTTTAGTAGGAATATAGATTATAATACGAGAAAATATGCCGGCATTGACAGATATATTTGGGATCAGAAATTTAACTATAAAACATTTGATAGTGGTATAAATGCAACAATTATTCTTTGATCGAGTGGTCAGTCTTTTATCTGAAATTTATATTAAATCAAAATATGTAAAGGATATAGATATCTTTCGCCTGAAGGATATACTTGATTCCTTAAGTAAAGGACAGTTTGAAAATAAAGAGTGGGCAGTAAAGGAGCTTCAACCATATTTAAAAAATAAAGACGCATGTATAATAATTGGTGGGTGGTATGGATTGCTTTCATATATATTAAAAGAATTGCAGTTTGATGGAGACGTATGGAATTATGATTTGGATCCAGTCTGTAGGGAATATGGTGAAAAATTAGTAATACATGATAAGGTGCATTTTATTACAGATAATGGCCTCACATTTGTAAATGATGAGGCATGGAATAATAAAAATAAAATTATTATATGCACGGCATGTGAACATATTGAACAAGATGATATTAATGAAATGTTAATAAAAAAAGATAAAGATGCAATTGTTTGTTTACAGTCAAATAATTATTATGATATAGATAGCCACATAAACTGTCATGACTCGCTTGACCATTTTATATCAGAATTACCATTAAGGGAAATATATTACTCTGGCACAAAAAACTGGAATAAAGAATATGATAGGTTTATGGTTATTGGTAAATGATATTTTCAATTTATAAAGAAACAGAAAACCTAAAAGATCATTATGATTTTTTAAAACAAAGACAAGAGAAATATGCTCAAACAATTGGAGTAGATTATAAGCTATATGGTGATGATGATCAGTACAAAGAATATAAAGAAACATTTAAGGACAGACCATATATCAATGAGTATAATATAATAAACTTTTACAAAATACATTTGCTATATGAAAACAGCAAGAAATATGATAATGTTGCCTACTTTGACTTTGATGTTGTTCCTGTAACTACTGAAAGTGTATTTGATATTGATATATCAAACGGAATAGCAGTTCGGGTAAATCATGAATCCTATATGAAAGAATTTGAATGGCGTATGACCAGATGGGAGGATAAGGCTTTATCCACAATAAGATCACCAACCGCAAAATATTGGAATACAAAGGCAATGTTAATTTATAATGGTATGGATGGTGAAAATGATGTTTATAATACAGGAATCGTTATAGCAAATAATGAACAATTGAAAAAATTAGCCTACTTTGACAACTTTGAAAATGACTTAGATTATATGCATGAATTGGTAACTGAAGATGATATGTTTCCTGATATTATTTCAAACATGTTTGGGTATGATAATGAAACCTTATTCAGTTATAAAATGATCAAAAATAAAGTCAACCTTTTAAATTTAGATGAGGATTGGCATTATGCTCTTACAATAAATAATAAGTCTATAAAAGGTAACCCCAAACTTATACACGTTATAAACAAAAATTTTAAATATGTGGAAAGATATGTCAAAAAGAATAATCTTTAGTGTTTGGTCAGACTTGGTAGATGATCATCCCTCTGCATCAGATAAAAAAACAAAATTATTTAATCTTTACAAAGACCGACTTATTGAAAAACAAAAAGAATATGCACATATATGCAATTCAGATTATGAATTATTTACACCTGACAAAAATAATTATGTGGATGTTCAATTTTATAAAATACTACAAACAGAAAAATTATTGGAACACTATGATGAGGTTCTTTATTTGGATCTAGATGTAATACCAAAAACACAAAAGATTATATTTGATTCATTTAATTTAGATAATGTTTCGGTATATCAATTATTAATTGGTGTATCACGTTGGGTAAAACCTAATCTCAGATTTAATAATTTTTCGGGTATGGGTAGATATGCTAAACTATCTTGCAAAAAGGCAATGTTACTTTTGGATGATATAACAGGAAACGATAATATAGCAAATACTGGTGTGTTCTGTATGAATAAAACAGCAGCCGAAAGTCTAAAATTTTCTGAAAGATTACCTGAAGCTGAAAAAAGATTTATTGATGCGATTGAAGATAATCTATACCCTGAGGAAATGAGTTCATGTTGGAAAAGAAATAACGAAGTCTTTTTAACTTACATGTTGGAAAAATATAAAATACCAAATAATAATATCGGACAACCTTGGAATTATATACTAGATGATTTTATAAAATATTCTACTGATGCATGTTATTTTCAACATCAAGTAAATAAGGATTTTAAAATATAATATGCTGTGGCCAAATTAAAATATTTCTTTCAAGTGCGGTGCAAGTTCAAATATATCTTCATCATTCATTCTAGCAATCAAGCAAAAGTCTATCCACTTTAACATTCTTCTTCTTATCTCTTTTACGTTAGGATCTGTTGTCAGCTCTATACTTCTCATATTACCAATTCCACTTACCATAAGATTGTTTGTCTTGTAGATATCATGTTTTTCTACATAGTCATAACTCTCAAGATAGTCAAAGAAGTTTTTCTTTCCTTTTTCTATCTGGTCGACTGGTAGATATAATGGAGAACAATATTTTGGAAAGGTCACGATATTTGCCATACTAATTCTTTCAACACCTTCTATATTTTTCCAGTAATCTATAAGTTCTGGTAGATGCATCCAGTTGTAAATCGATACCGTAGAGACAATCACTATCTTACGTTTAGCATATTTATAGTAACGGTTTATATTATTGACAGTCTTTTCAAAGTTACCACCTCTAATCCAATTGTAAAGAGAACCGACACCGTCTATACTTGCTTGGATGTGCACTTCATCAATCTTATGTAATAACTCAATTACTGATTGAGTTACTAGTTGAAAGTTTGTACAAATCTCTACCCGACACTTAGGATTTGTATCCGCAAGCTTCTGTAGTATCTTTATATTGTTTGGATCTGCGAATGGTTCACCACCTTTAATAGTTAGGTGTTGTAAGCTAGGAACTATCTGTAAAATCTTTTCTACATCTTCATCAGTCATTTTGTACTGTTTTGTATGAAACTTATGATTCTCGTTTCTCCAATCGAGTCCAACTTGAACTGCATATGCTTCAGCCGGCGCCCATTTAGAAGAGTATTTACCAGAACATGTAACGCACATTTGATTACAAATATTGCTAGTAGTAATTTCTAAAAATCTTATAGGAATAATTGAGTTAGAGAGGTCTTCTTTGTAGGTAGGAAAATCGAATCTATTATAAGAATCGAATCTTGCAATTCTGCCTGCTTTCCAATGAACCTTGCAGACATTGCATTGCTTTGGAAATTCTTTTTTTCTAAATTTATCTCTGATTTCATTATATATTTTTGAATTGAAAAAATCACTTACATTTTCAATATTACTAATGTGCTCAATCGCCACATTATCGCCAGCACAACATAATACAATTTCACCAATCGGATTGATGGTGATACCCGTGTCGGGAACTAAACATTTCATCACTTTAAATAATTACTTATTAAACATAAAACTCACAAGCAATCTTAGTAGCTTCAATTATACTTTTTGCCTGTCTTAATTTCTTTTTTAAATTGGTATTTTTTGAATCTTTAATTGCCTCGACTTCAAAAAGTTGAAGTTTATATAAAAACAATTTTTCTTTCTTACCTTCTGGAGAATTATCTGCAGTTTCAAATATAGTTTTAGTTGCAATTTTCATTGAATCTGCAAGTTTATTATCCGATTCAAAATCGCGAATATCCCAAACCAGTCCTTCTTCTTTTGCCACAGATATAATTGCTTCACGATATACTCTATCCTGAGCTTTAATATGTTCATATGTCTCATCGTGAAGAGTTTCAATGTCCATATGTTTCTTGACCATTTCATATACTTCATCGCCATCTTCTGCCGGACAATATTCCACTCTGACTATATTATCATCTTCTTCATTTTGCCAATGTGATTCAACAACATTCTTTTCATTGTTTGCAAACATGGCTTTTATAAATTTATGGCCTTCCATTTTATGTTCTTTCTAAATTAAGGTTAAATCCATTCTGAACGACAATAGTACCGTTCGGAAATTCTTGTGCACGATAATCATTTGCAGATGCGGCATATTTTGTATATGCTCCACTCACCCCAATCATTTGTTTATTTGCTATTTGTGTACCCTGTCTTGTCCCACTACCGTTAACATTATACCTTAAAGAATATCCTGCTTCACTATGCAAGGCCCATTGTATTAACGGTTCAAATAAAGCATCAAATTCTGCATATGTCATATGTCTTAATCCACCAGGTTGATTTTTTCTATTTGCAGAATAATCAATACACAGTGGTGTTCTATAACCACTACCCTGTACGGATATATTTGAATCCACTCTTTGAAGATAATACGTGGTTGTTGAAAATACATCTTGAACAGACCCGGCACCACCAATATTTGAAGCAAGATAACCAGAAAGGTTTGCAACGGTATCCACAAAAACTGTTCCTAAATTTGTTGATCCGGCTATGGAAGAGGTTGTAGAAATATAATATGAACCTGCTGCCTGTATTCCTGCTTGTGTGGTCGATTGCATTGCAGCTGCAATTGGTCCTACAAAATATGATTTTACTTTATCGAAACTCATTTCTCTTAATACACCATCGGTTTCTAGCCATACAGGTTTTACATTAAGACTCTGATAATCACTATTTTGAAATGGGGTTGGTGAACCTACTGTTTGACTAATCTTATCATATGTGGAACCTACAACTAATTGTGGTTCACCTGTTGAACTTTCTGGTGGATATGATGTAACTGCTGGCCAAGGGCCAGATGTATTTCTAGCTGCTGTACCGGATTTATATCTGGTATCCGTCATATTTGGAGAGATATTACCGTTACTAGAAACAACTGATAAAGTTACAGATGGATTTTGCTGGTAAAGATAAGTAATCCTACCGAGCATTGCATTATATTCAGCCAGGGCATATTCTCTAATCCCCGTCGAACCATCTTCAATAAAGGGTCTGGTATTTGTCATTATGGAGTTCCTATATTAGGATCCGTTGATAACATATATCCTGCTAGGACAATAGTACCTGCTTCATTCTTAACTGTAAGTAAATGAGCATCTGTAAATTTATTATTATCAAAGGTAAATGATGAATCGATTGTTAGATTATTAATAAAGGCACTATCAATAGTGGCGCTATCTGAAATAATACTTTTTGTTGTCAGTTTATTTATTTTAGCACTGTCAGTTAGAATATAATGGGCATTCAGATAATTTACTGTCGCACTGTCAATAAAGAGTGTTCCACCAGAATCTACATTGATTTCATTTACATTGATTATATCAAATTCTGCACTATCTACATCCAATACATCTGAAACCGTTAGGTTTCTAATATATGCACTGTCCACTGTTGCACTATCAGCAACTAACATACCTGCTCTAATGATACGAAAAGTTGCTGAATCTGCTAAAAGATTTTTAAGGGAAAGAACACCGGCTGATAACAAAGTGTTAATACTATCAACAGTATCCCAAAGATAATTAATGGACATAACAATATTGGAATCATTTGATTTACCAGCAGTGGAATCATATTCTAAAAAAGCAGAATCCAATAAATCAAGATCCCCAATGTAATCCGACATCAGGTTGGTTTTGGAAACCCATTGACCTATGGGAGCATTAGTTAATATTTCTTCTTTTCTTGTCATTTTTTACACCGAATCTAATTTGAATCCACCAAAGTATATAACTCCTGGATCAGAAGCTGTATCTGGACTTGCTGAATCTGTTATTAAAAATTTACTTGCTGTATTGAATGTTAATCCATCAAATTCTAAATCACTATCCAGTATCAAATTATTTATACTAGCTTTTGGTATTACTGCACTATCACTTCGAATATGAACTGATCTTAATAGATGACTGACGGTAATTGAATCAAGGTCAGGTTGAGTAGGATGGAAATTTAATATATGTGCTTGTGATATTGTGACCACGCCATTACTATCAGCGATCAGTTTATCCACTCTGGAACTATCCACAATTACGATTTTATTAAACTTTGCACTATCTAATAATGATGCATCAAATGAACCTATATTACTTCCATCAACAACAATATTATTGAAAGTAGCATTACTCTCAATATACAAATCATAATTAAAATCAGGTATAAGATGCACATACCCATTAAGGATACTTTGAGCTAAATTAGTAGATCCTATTGAGTCGCCATCTTCATATGAATCTCTCACATATAAATCTGCAGCATAAAGAGTAGATCTACCTAATGCATTTTTCCCAATATTTTGGGAATCAGGAAAATTCTCTAATCTCAGAATATTAAAAGTGGCTGAGTCTACTCTTAATTCAAGTTCATCAAAATTAGTGGAACCAGTACCATTAAAAAGATTCAATATTTTTGTCATTAATGGATCATACACATAATTTAGTGCTGTAACAAAACTTGCCCCAGTTGATGAGTTATGTGGTCTGACTACGTAATTGTTAAGAATATCTGGTCTAAAACTATCCAGATTACCCATATAATCAGACATGGTATTCTGACTATCGATCCATTTTTGGAGAGTGTTATCACTATCAATTTGAATCTGCCTTGCCATTATCTTAACCTATCCAGTATTTCTCTCATCATATCCTTTAATTCACTAACATCGTGTTTTAGATCTTGTATTTCTTGTTTTTGTGATCTTCTTAAATCTTTGGCAATTTTGGCCTTTTTAATTGATGTGGTATCAACGTTCAATATTGCATTATTATTTAAATCACGTACTAAAGTATTATGATTTTCAACTCTTGCTTTCATTATACCGCCAATGCAATTACTCTTAAATCCTTAAAGGAAGGAACCAAGGCACTGCTTCTTGATTTCATTACAATTTTAAGAATAAACTTATCAAACGGATCAACAAATCCACCGGTACCACCAACCAAGAAAGTGTAATCTCTAAATACGGATGGATTTTCATCACTCTGTACTTGTTCCTCAGAAGCAATGTATGTCCAATTCATATCATCAAAGTTTTGATCTTCAGTTGCAACTTTATAGTAGACATCAAATTCAGCAACTGATGGTTTATTTGCAGATAGTAATACCTTAACACCTACTGATGGTGATTCAAGAATAACTGGCTTTACGATATGCTTTGATAAGTGTGAACCACCATTTGGATCAGTTTCATCTGCATAGTCGATTGGATTATTTCTATTGGCATTTATTAGGACACCAGTTGAACCAGCAGAATCCTGGAAATCAATTTCATTATGGAACATCCACATACCAGTTCTTTGTAAATCGATTACCGGAGCCACATCACTATCTTGCGTAGTCAGATTCAGTTTAAATGTTGCTGATTTAGCACCACTCATGGCATTTGCCTCACGTTCGTGACTTGCAAGAACCTTTGGTGTTAGGAAGTAATTATCTTCGTTCAGAATAATACTTGTATATGATCCAGCCTTGGTATATTGTGTTTCATTACCAGCGAGAGATTTACCTTCAGTAAGTTTTGCATCAATTGTGATATCAGTATTTTTAGGAATTAATGTTTGAATCTTAGGAGATAAAATCTCATATTTGATATTTTGAGTGGCAAGTCCATCAAGACCACCAAAGGTAGATGAATCAGTTGCAGCACTATCGGCAGTGATCGTATAGAAGTTTTCATCTACTGCCACAATAGTTCTAGAACCATTTAGACCCTTACCAGTCATACCATTACCAAATGACTGTGAACTATCCAAACCACTAATTACAACCGTATCACCGGCAATGAAACCATGATTTGGCTGAGAAACTTTAACAGTTGTTGAACCTGAGTCTACTTCAAATGGATCTTGAGGTAATAATTCAAGAGGAATTTTAGGATTTTCAAGGATAACTTCTGCAGATGTATTCTTGAATTTAGCTGCTAGAAGATCAAATTTCATATCCTTATTTTGTGCCGGAGTCCAGGTTGAACCGTTCTGAGATAGGAATAGGGATCCAAGTGTAGGTTGTTTTGCAACTTTACGAGCAGTTGAACCAACCTCAAACTTTTCTGTTTCAGCTACATAGACATTATAATCTACTGACTGAGCAAGAAGAACAATTGCGTATTCGGTTAATCCACTAAGGAATACTGGCTCATCAAATTCAAACTCTGTGGCAGTCAATGAATCATTTGATACATTTACATTTACTGGATTTAAGAATTTTACTGCACCAGGAACTGGGATATTATCTGGAACACCTGCAATCATAGGTCTGATCTGCAGTTGAACTGGAATATTGGCATCTTTTGTTTTAAAGTAAATTTTAACCTTAGTGATAAACACACCATTTGGTTTACTTACAAAGAATGATTGTGCCAACGGATCATTTGGATTTGGTTCCGGTGTATTCTTATCATCATCATTTTGGAATGGTGGACTAATACGTGACCGAGCAGTTACAACAGATCTGATTGCAATCTGACGAGTAGCTTTTACAGTACGGTCTACTGTTTCAAGTACACCATTTGCATCAAAATAACCTTTTGAGAATGATGTGGCAAATTCTGAATTACCACCGGTCACATCCATTAATTCGAATGCCCGTGTGCCAGTCCTAAACCGAATGGCATTGGTATTTGGAACAAAGAAGGTACCTTCAATTTTACCTGCAGCATCTGATGTCAATACACGATCAGCTGCCGAACTAGTATCCGGATGGTTTGTTGCACGATTGTGTTGACGTCCTACTGCAACATTACTTGCCCCAATACGGCTAAATGATGCAGTACCGTCAACCCAATCCGCTACCGATGTACCATCAAAGAAAGGATAATGACGTGTATTAGGTTTCAAACCTTGCACACGGAATGCCATTTTAATAGAGCGCATGAACGGGATTAATGCAACATCAACAACTTTTTGGTCAATTACTTCACGAATGGTTTGTTCAGATACAACACGATTTACCCGCGTCACATTGAAGTTGCCTTCTTGAGCAGTTCTTGCACCAGTTACATTTGTTCCTACTGCAATACCACCCCAGTTCCATCCCCAGTTACCAAAGAGACGGTTTGAACGGTTATCCAAACGAGTACCACCACTTACCACTTTGGTATGACGAACCTTGGTTTCTTTCCAGTGATCTGAGGAAGGAGATAATTCTGAATAACCCTCGTTGGTAATAACAGCAAATGGATTAATATTTTCAGTACCAGAGGCAATATCGTTTTTGATAAATGATACATGATCATATTTCATATAAACATTATCACCTTTTAGAATAGTATTAGTTGATTGACCTGAATCATAAATCAATCTTACTTCATCTTCAGAAAATAGCGGCCGTAATATTTTATTTTGTGGATCAACAGAAGCACGATATTCAACATTGTCAATATCAGATGATTGGTGATCAACAAAGTTATCTACAAGGAAACCAGATTTGGTACGATCCAAACCATTTGAATCCAATACAGAGAAATTTTTAAGATCTATTTCAAGGAGACTTAATGCAGTTACCTCTTCCAGATTATCCAGTCTATCTTCAAGTCTGGATAGGTCTTTCATCGTAAACCCTTTTGCCTCAACCTTTCTCATTTCCATATCACTATCTGAAATGGAACCTGCATTCATTTTAATTTGGTATAATTCCAATGCACCTTCTGGTGTTTCAGGGAATTGTGGGTTAAAGCTTGAAGTCCCTTCAAGATACTGTAACGGATTTGTTGCAATCAGTTTATCGTAACGAGGTAGATAATAAGTCACATCTGCTGTCACGAGGGATGTATTTGATGGAAGTGGATTATATTTTGCAGTTGCTGCACTAAAGTTAGTACCTGCATCATTCTTTCTAGAACGGAAATCAAATACATTCTTTAAATCATATGTTCTACCTGACGTTGCAGTATATTTTGGAATTTTATTATATGGTGATGGATACGATGATGGAGCAAAGAAATCACCAGATGCGCCATGTGCGTAATAATTAAACCGAACAAATACATTACCTGGTGGCGCTGATTGATTACCTTTAAGAACCAAACGGCCAACACCATAAAAATTATCTCTTTGACCATTATCAAGAACAAATCTTGCCTGGATATCCATACCGTCTGAATCAACCAAACGAACCCGTTCAATACCTGTAATATCTGCCTTACCGAGGGAAACATATGGTGCACCAGTTGCCGGTGTGGTTACCGTAGTAGTTACAGTTGTATTTGTAATCGTTTTAGTTCTTGCAGTTGCATTTACAGATTTTTTGTAAATTATTTCAAGGTTGGTTGATGCAGGGGCACCGGAAATAGACGCGCCAGTACCACCACCAGATAGTGCAATTGCTGGAGTAATTAATGCTCCAGTATCTGTTCTTGCAATAATCCAATCTGTTGTATCGGCATATAATTCACCACCTGATAGTGTAGGCAATGATGCATTACCAGAACCGTCAGTAGTTCTTGTATCCCTTCTCAAAACATTATATGATGTATTTACAATACCTTGAACTCGAGGATGTGTGAATCCGAAAAGAAGTGTATTATTGGCTTTATCTTTTAATACAGCATTTGAATTTTCCAAAATTGGATTTGCATAGTTTGTGGCATCGACAGCGATTGAACGGACCTTACGGAAATCTTGACCAGAATTCATTTGGATATCCATTAGATAATAACGGATATTTGCTCCATCCTCTTCAACGGATTTAACTCGGGCAGTACCAATTGTGGATCCGCTATTACGGTAACCATCTTTTAGATTATATTGTTCAAACTCATCAATATTTGGAACACCAAGTGAACTATCACAAAGCAGATAGTTACCAATACCAATTGATAACACATCATTGGTAATTGTTTCTGTATCGTCAGCACGATTTACGTCAAGAGATGAATAACCATTATATTCATTTCTATAGCCATTTAGGTATATAAGACCAGGTGAAACTCTTAATGAATATTTATTTGCTGAATCTGTAGGATGTTGTTCATAATTAATTTTAAATGGTCGCTTAATAAAATCACCATTAATTTCCTTAATACGAGTAGCACTAAAGTCTTCAATTTTATTATATGATTCATCAGTTGATACGGTTTCAATAACCTTACCATTTTGAGTTTTTGCATAAAATACAAATATTTCATCAGAATCAACTTCTGATTCAAGTGCAAGTGTCATGTCAATACGATAACGGTCAGCACCTGGCGCAGTCAGATTTGGTAACGCACCTTGATTATCATATAACCCTTGATCATCATCCACTGTAAAAATTCTTTGGGCTACTCTAAATCCAATATTAAGTGAAGGAGTTGATGAATATTTTGCAATAATTTTACTTTGAGCATCTGCCTGAACGAAATGGCCTTGGGTAAAAAATACACCTTCATTTGTTGAGGCCTTTGTACCAGTACCCATAGCAGGATTGGCTGTGGTATTTGTTAATTGTACTGTTAAAGGGGTAACTGAATTTGTAAGATTTTCACCAGGAGTGAATCTAATAGGTGTGGTTGCTCCAGCAACTCCAGCAGATGTATTTGTGTATTCAACATAGATTGTGGCAGGGTCACCACCTGCAGCAGGAACGACCTCTACAATTTTACCAATAATACTGGAAGTAGCACCAGTAATTGTAACCCCTAATAATGAATTGGGTGTTGTCGGTAAGGTATTCGTTGTTGTATCTAGTTTTACAAATTCGTATCTGGTGTTAAGTGTAATACCACCACCTAGAACGGCGCCACCTTCCTTAAAAATATTTGTACCAAAACGTTCGATTTGTTTTTGGATAATAGTTTGTAGTTGGGTTAACTCTCTTGCTTGGAGAACCTTACCACTATTAAACAAAATTCTGTGATAGTGATCACTGTCTTTGAAATCATCTTTGTATTTGGTTTCAAATAGGGTTTGTGTTAAAGTATTTGCCATCTTCTATCCCTTAGAACGAAATAATTATTTTTACATCTTCAGTTTGTGTGGTATCTCTTAACACTGCAGCGCGATTATCAATGTATAAAATATCACCTGTATTCTTATCATATTTAGGCTTAATAAGAGCAGAGTCAATTATACCATCACCTGCGCCATTAGTTTCTTGTAATGCTTCACCATCTTGAAAAGCCACATAGCCTGTACTATCGGTTTGATGATAGAAGATTTCATTTGAATCAATATGATCAACAAATGCAATTGCACCAGAAGTTTGACCTTCCAATTTCTTATCACGAGTAAATGCAGTTACAGTACTACTTAATGTTAATTTATCAAGTGCGTTACCAGTTAAATCTGTAAATAATGATCCAGACTGTTCTCTTGGATCTCTCCAAAGTGAAACCTGACGGAAGTCCTGACCAGTAATAAAGTCACTATCATCTGGTTCCAACTGTGAATGGAACATTACGGCTGTGGATCTTAAATCCTCTCTTGCATCTCTACCAACACCTGAATCAGGTGCAACAACTGCACGAGCAGTAGCACCTGTACCACCACCACCAGTAATTGTGACCACTGGTGTATTATAATATGCAGCACCATGCGCAATAGTAGAACTATCTGGATCCATTGTGATATGAGTTACAACACCAAGAGCTGAGTCAATATGCGCAGTGGCAGCTGCACCAAAGCCAGTAGCTGTGGAAATGCCAACAGCAGGAACGGATGTGTAACCTGTACCGCCAGAAGTTAAAACAAGACTTGTTACCATCGCGGGTTTGGTATTATTTTGTACTGATTCGTGACGTAACTCAATGCCAGTAGAGTTTGAATCAGTGGGGCCTTGCTTTGATACAGGCATAAAGTTTGATGACATGAATTGATTTGCAGCAGAGGCAGAAATTGTATATAGGAATTTCCAAACATATCCATCACCAAGTCTAAACGAATTATCATTTGATGATTGTGGTTCAATAGTTGATGGTACAATTGTACCAGTTGCATTTCTACCTGTTTCAAGACAAACAAACACTTGGTTATTATCAGTCTTTACATAATATGGATTTACTGGATAACCAGAAACCAAATCATCATATTGTGAATAGATCGTACCACTTGCCCAATTGTTTCTAGGAACAACCTGTGACACTGCCTGAACCTTTTTCACAGACATTAACTGATCACGAACCTGTCGAATATCAGTAATTGTATCCTCGGGTATTGGAACATTGTCCGATGAATCCCACTGCTCTGGACGACCAATCCCCACATAGTAATTGTTACTATTTAGATTGAAACCATCAAAGAAGTTTCTTGCTAAAATTTTTCTAAGTTGTCTTGTAATAATTGCTGGCATTTTTATTTCCTATGGATTAGAATCCACCACCTCCACCTTGCGTTGCGGCAGAATTAAATTTAACATAAAATCCGTTATCGCTATCCTTAAAAGCTAATACTGGCCCACCTGTTGAAGAATCACCGTCAATGATAATTAAAAGATCACCTGCCTTACCATCGGTTGGAAGGTCTGCATCTAAATACATTGCCAAATTTAATCTAAGTCCACCATTATCATTAAAACCGGTACCTTTTTGGATTGTAGCACTATCGCCGATATAAATTGTATTGCCTGAAAGGTATAGATCTTTCCAACGAAGTGTAGCCGTACCTAGGTCATATGTACTATCAAATACTGGAACAAAATTAGTATTTAATGAAACATATTTATCACCACTTACATTACCTAATACGAATACCGCACTATCAGTTGAATTGTTTGCTTTAAACTTAAGTTGTGATAAATTCTCGATCGTTAAGCGATCATTTCCTGTAGTATATGTGAATCTAGCGCTATCAAGTTCAAGTGACGTGGTCAAATAAGCGTCTCGATATCTTTTAGTGTTTGATCCTATATCGCGCGCATTAGTTGTATCTGGAATCAGTGGAACCTGAATATTTTGAGCCATTTGATTCCATGCTGCAGAATCCAATGTACCTATGGTTCTATTATTTAAATTTGAATCAATAAGTTGAATGGTAAGGCCTGAATCCAAGGTAAGATTATTTGACGTTAGATAACTCTTTGTCACATATGCATCTATTTCTTGACGAGTTAATGTGGAATCCAGTCCTGGATCAACTCTGTTATTAATATATGTTGTATCAATTAAATTAACTACACCAATCGAATCAATGGAATTTTGTTCTATCAGATCGATTGTTTTTGCTGAATCTAAACTACTTGTAAATGCAATAATAGCAGCAGAATCAAGAATATTTGGATTAATGGCAATGTCGGATAAAAGTGCAACCGTACCACCACTATCTGGCAAGATAATAACGTTGTCTTTGGTAGGCTCTGTTGCTCTTAGATATGTTTCGTTATTATCTGCTGGTGTTGAGTTAGGACTATCAACACCAATGAATACAACACTTCTTTGATCAAACGAAATACCTTCAAGGTTTAATCCACCTGCTGAATCTGAAACAAGAAGTCCTAAACCTGCAACTTCTTGATAAAGTTCTGCAAAATTTGAATTCATTTTGATAGCACCAGACCGCAGTGTATCACCTGTTCCGTCGTTCCCTGCGCTACCGACTGCTATAATTTGTCTTGCCATTTCTTAATTCCTCATTTAATACCACTATTTATAATAGTTATACAGACTTACTGGGCCATCACTGTCAGATGCTTTAATATGATATGTTCCATCGAATGTTGTAAACGGTGAAGTACTTGAGAACTTCGTAAACGTATCGTCGTATGTGAGATGGAAACCAGCCCAGTGATCGACATCCGCAAAGTTGGAGTCGATGTAACGAATAGTTTCTGATAGACCAAAGTTTTCTGGAGTTTTGTAAACACTGAGTCTTTCTGGTGCAAAGTCAACATCGTCTTCCTGTGGAGTATAGTATCCAGGATGGACGTAACCAGCATTAACATAACCTGTACCATCATTATTATCAGCATAGATACCAGTAACTTCTCCTTCAATTCTACCAAATACAAGTGATGCACTTGAATGAATCTTTTCACGAGGATCAAGTTCTGGAAGTGATTCTTCGGTTGTGACACCAATTGGTACATTTGATAAAATTACAACTTCTGCTGCTAAATGATAACCAGATGGGTGTACATATTTTCTCCATAATGTTTCCCAAACATGAATAGGAAAAGGAGAACTAACCAACAAAGAAAATACTTGATAGATTTGACCATCATGAATTCTCTTACCAAACTCAGTACCAATCTCATCTACACCAACATAAATGAGATCTTTTTTCGGATAAATTATTTCAACATCTTCTTCATTAAAGAAAGATCTGAAAAAACCATAACCTGAATATTCTGAACCTTTTACCCTAAAGAAATTACCAAAGTTTCTGATAACCTCTCTTGGAAATTTAAATATTGATCCACCAACGCCCAGACCTACCTCATCAAAGAGAAAATCCAATCTTGCAAGTTCGGTATCTTCATAATCTCTTATGGTGGCTATTTCATTTACTATACCACCCCATTGTTGATCCGAATCCAAATATTCATAATATCCTTCCAAAAAGGCTATTAGGTTTGGATAATCTTCTTGAAAATATTCCGGAAGGACTTCTAAAACTGCACTTTTCCTGAGATTAACAGGAAGTCTATTATAGTCCTTCAGGGTCTCTGAATTATTTGGTGAGTTTGCCATTATGTTACTTTAAGTGTCTCTGTTTGCCGATCAATTATTGCAGTAGCAGATGACCGGTCAGTTTCCAATTTGAGTATCATATTTCTAAGAGGTTGTATGGACGATTCATTATCTGGTGTAACCTGAATTCGAATAAATGTATCACCACTTAAAAGACGGACAGGTTCAAATCCCACTATTGAAATAATACCATTATCCGGATTATAACTTCCGACATTGTCGAGTACAATATTATCATCCAAATCAAAAATTGCAAGTTGACTTGAACTGAGTCTATTTTTGATTATACAAACAAGTCCATTAAATTCAAATGCATCTGTTCTGATTCTATGGAATTGATCATCTGGATCTTTAATTGTACAAGGGAATTGAACATCAAATGTGTTCAATGTTGCTGTTACAATTTCCTCACGCATTTGAACCTGTATACCAATCTTGGTATTTAGAACTGCCTTATTAATTGCATCAATTTCTGTTAGCAAATTACTCTTACGGAATACCTTATTAAATGATTCCAAATTACGAGAAAAATAATTTACAATAAACTGTGAAATATTTGCCTCTTGAGTTTGATTTGATAAACCAATTAGTGCAGGATCAAAATTAAATGATGTGGTTAAAATTAAGAATACTTCCTTTGGATCTGTAAATTTGGGTGTCATTGACATTGTGGAAAGATTCTTTACATAATTTGCCCGAATCTGATCCTTTACAGCCTGTTGTACACTTGCTGCAATACCAGGTTTGAAATTAAGTGAAATATAAACTGCACCATAATCCAATGGTATGTTTTCATCACCAGACCATACAGCGGCTTCTTTAACATCTGGAAAATTGGTTTCAATAATACCTTTATAATCAAGTGATGTTACTAATCTTTGCTGTGAGGCAAATGCAATTGGAGCAAGTTGTCTAATGGATTCTATTGACTGTTTTTCAGAACCACCACTAGATTTGGTTGCGGTTACTGTACTTAAAATATATTGAATATTGTTTATAGTTACTTGGTTACTGGCATTAAATACAGTTCCGTTATTTGCATCTGGCCCTTTTGATGATAGGTACGTTACAATAATCTTTTGCCCTGGATCAGGTGATTTACCAAATGATGTGCCATCACCAAAGTTTACCTCATAAAAACCACTGGGTGATTCATGAATGCTATAATATTCAGTTTCTGAATCAATTCTAATAGCTTTGGATAGAGGAAGGTATTCACGATAGGTATTTGAAGTAAGACTGTCATAAACCAAAACACGGGCAGTAGATTTATCCATGGTTTCATCAGGAATGACATAAACCTGTCTTTCATCTTTTTGCCCTACAATAAAGGTTTTTGTTTTCTCTATTCCTTCATGAATAGGAATACTAGTTGATCCATCAATGGTTGTAAATTCATATGTGCCTGAACCATTATCTCTTGCTGAATATGTTTCCAAAGTTCTAAATGTATAGGTAGTGCCATCAATTGATGAAGTGAACTGAGTACCTCGAGGTAATGAAATGGTTACAGGCCGACCAGGAACATTTGTTAAATTAAGAGATAATTCAACAAGAGCTTTTGCAGATGTTCTTGATCTGGTCTCATACCCCAACATTGAAGCATGTGAAACAATGGAACTTCTTAATTGTGCTGTTGGTAAAAATGCCTCATTTAATGCAAAGTTTGCAGTAAGGGCATTTATATGTGTATTATAGGCCAAAACATCTAAAAGATTGTTTAGTCCAGCACCCTCGAAGTCATAGGCATTAAATTCATCTTTACTTTGAAAATAATCCTTAAGTCGATTCTTGATTGTATTAAAATCAAGATCAGCTGATTGTACTGTAGTTGCCATTTATCTTAACCTCGTGAGTGATAATTCTAAAGAAACTGGTTCAACCGAATTTAATGTTTGAAAAGTAATATTTGCATGAACTATATTTTTCTCTGGATCCAAAGAAATAGAAACCTCTCTCATTTGAGCACGTGGTTCGTGCAATGCAATAGTTTCAAATATTTGGTCTCTAAGGATATCTGCTTCTACAGTCGTATCAAGTTCAAACAAAAAACTATTTAAATTACCACCGTACGTGGTATTAAAAGGTTTTTCCAAAAAATTGGTCATTAATATATTTTTTACTGACTGTTTTACAGCCGCAACATCTTGCTTTTTATAAACGTCACCAGAAGGTTTTGCAGCAAAAAATAAATCAAGGTCTTTATACAAAACCCTTTTAGTGGTTGTTATAGACTTTGTATTTAAATTTCCATCTTCTAATGCAAAGGCTTTTGCTGGCATGTTTAATTTCCTTTTATCCTATTTATAATGAAACTATTCAATTATTTCGATCAATTCACCAGTTGCTTGCACATAATTATTATATCTTGTTTCAAGTTTGTTCTGATAACTTGCCTTAAATCCTTCTTGTAATTCTGGCATAACGACAATAATCTGAACGTTAAGTGATCCATCTGGATTATATGTGTCATAATCCAAAATCATTTTTTCATATTGTTGGCTATCTTTCCACCAAGCAGCAAGTTTAAATGTTTGTTTTAGTGCAAGTTTACCTTTACGATTTCTAAGTTCATATACAATGGCACGACCATATGTTCTATAATCATTAACACTACCAGCAGTAATGATTTCAGTTTCGGATGGCTTATAAACACCTTCTGAAACGATAAGTCTGAACTCATCGAACTCACCTTCATCTTCAATTACTGATCTCATTAACTGTCCATGCAGATAAAGATATTTTGCAGTTTCAAATCTATCTTCTGCAAACATATGATCAATGGTTACCGAATCACCATGGCCGCCCAAAAACTTTGCAACGGTAATACCTCTTGCAAGTTTTGTTCTTTCTGTGATAAACTTCTTACGGCGTGGATCATAAATTGGATTTGGTTGAATTTTAACCACAGCATTTTGTACAGAACCTGCAAACCTTTTGGCCTCAGCACCTTTAATCTTACCAAATACCTCTTTTGGATTTGCAAATCTTGGTGTTGGTTCATCATCTATAACTGACCCTATTTTTAAAGGTACAGCATTTGAATATGTTGAATTAAGTATACCGTCAGCAATTGCAGTACCTATAAAGTCTTCATTATTTTGTGCAGCTGCATTTCTTAGTTTTGATCTTACCTCTCTTGTGGTAAGTGTTCTATTTGCAACCCCGCCATAGTCGGTAATTCTGTTGATTGAATTAAGAATTACGTTACCAACATCAACGGCAACTTTGAATATACCATAGGCAGAATTAAACCAATCATTTTTGATAACAGAGTTGGTTGGTTGGACTGTTGTCTTATTAGTAGCAACAGTCGTATCGTCTGTATTTGTCAAACCATTCGGTCCGCCTGGACCACCTCCACGTGAAGCGAACACTGCATTATCAGCATTAATTGAATTATCTGCAATACCTGTTAAATCCCCATGAAAAGTATTAGCATACATCGCCGTGGCATGAACAGAGGTTGAATTAACACGAGGGATATGAGCAGTGTGACCATAATAAACCATGTTTTCACCACCCATTGTACCACTATCACCAATAAAGGTTAAACTTGATGCACCCATATTGATATCAGGTGAAGTTGCGATATATTTGTTTTCAGCAGATATTTGATATTCAGAACCAACAATATCCTCTTTATTAATTCCTACTGTTGTACTTTGGTTTTGTTTTATAATATTATTTTGATCACCAAGGATAAAATTTGTTTCTGTTCCGGTTATTGTCTTTGATATATTACGGTTGACAAAGGTTTGATGGTTATTATTAACATCTTGTCGATACCCACCCTTAATTTCTTCTATCTTATCGCCACCGGCTGTAACATTAATATGACCACCCACATCCAAATCAAAATCACCATCAACTCGTAATTTTAAATTTCCATGGTATACAATATCACCATTACCTTCAATGATAACCTTTTCACTACCGGCTGCAACACGAATAATATTATTTGTTGCATTAAGTATTACAGTACCATCAGCGCGCATTTCCACACCAGCACCAGTTTTATGTCTAAACAACATGCGTTCACGACCAGGTGTATCATCGACTTCTTGCACATGGCCAGAAACAGTTCTTTTAACTTGATTCAATGGTGCTTTTGATGAAGGGTATGGGGTTAATTCAAGGTCTAGACCAACATCACCACCACCAATAAGTAGTTCATTTTCCTCTATACCTCTGGCTTCAAGGTTTATTGATGGTGCATTAGCATATTCACGTTTTGGAAATACACCTTTAGGATCAGCATAAGGATCACCCTTCTGGTCAATTTCTGCGCCTATTTGTAACTCTTCGGTTAAACCATCATCAGACATTATTCATCTCCATCGTTCAGATAATCATCAGTAAGGTCAGCATATGGATCATCATCATCCGATCCATCATCACCATCTGGTATTTCTCTTTTCTTTGCCAAATATTCACCAACATCAAATGCAGGTCCGATAAGTTTTACCGAGGTATTAAGCTTTTGTAATCTACTAATGACATAATCACCACCTTTATTTTCAATAAGAGTTTCAGATTCATTTAATAGTTGATCATTTCCTTTAAATACTCCACCAGGCGAATGTCTATACATAACATCAATTATCATGTCAAATGATTTCCATTGTTCTGCTGTTATTGATTTTTCAGATAAATTATTATAATTAAGCCCAGCATCTGGAGCCTCACCTAGTATACCAGCATCAAACGTAACCATAATTCCTTTATCATGTATTTTTTGGTATTTACTTTTGGATTTTTCTTCTAACTTACTACTTAGGAAAGTAGTTGGTGCTGTACCAATAGGTATTAACCTTTCAACCACTCCATCTTTCCTTATTAAATAGTTGCACCTCTGATAACCATGCCGACCTATTGGTTCACCAGCCGCTGCACGTTTTTCTTCTGGTCTCCTTGTGTATGCCTTATATCTTCTTCGATTAAATATTTTTGCAGTGTAAAATTCGTTTTCAGCACTGGCAGTCCAATTTACAATTAAATGTTTTATTTCTCTAGGAGAACTTTTTAATTCTAATTCAAACTCTTTTTTGCTATTAATTGGCTCATACCCACCCCAAAATTCATTATCTATTTGATTATATCCGAGTTGATCAATACCGGTTGATCTAGTTTTAGTAACTGTTTTTACAGGAGTTGTTGGCTCATCAACTGCAGTTTTAGTTCCTTTATTTACAGTTTTTGCAATTTGAGTGGTACCGGTTTTTCCGACCACATCAGGTACAGGCACTTTTGTTAATTGATCAATACCTCCTGGCGCGCCTGGTACAATTTTACCTATTTCTTTAAATGCGCCAAGACCTTGAGAGTTACCAACAACTGACGCCATAATATTACCAAATTCCATACCTAAGGAACCAAATGGATTTCCAGGCGCTACAGTATTTGCCCCATTTGCAATTAAATCTACGGCACTACCTATAACATTACCGATACCTTCTGTAATACCTTTTAATGGATTTTTTGTAACCGGTAATGATAAAGAAGATATTGGGTCTGGTATATTTACTGCAGGTGGTGCTATTGTTCCAGGTGCACCAATTGGATTACCTAATGCTCTAAATTGTTTTACAGAAAAATCCTTCTGTGGTTTAACAGCCAATAATTTTTGTTCCTGTGCAGCAACAACTGCAATTGCCTCATCTATTTCTTTATTAACCTCTGTTATTTCTTCATTATTTAATCCAAATTTCTTTAATGAATTTTGTATAAAAGGATCATTTTTAAGATCTTGTAATGCAGCGCCAGATTTAACTGCACTTTTTACCTTTGGTGCGTTAATACTATATTCTTTTTGTAACGTAGGATTTTCCAAACTTTTTTGAATACCCTTTGCACTTCCTGAACTAAATACCTTATTCAGATTTTTTGTACTTGAAGTGGTAGAGGCAACTAGTGTATCAATGTTGCCTTTATTTGATGGGGATTTTGTAACAGTAATACCAGGAACATTGGCTGTCATTTCTGAAGGAACCGGTTCAGGTTTATTTACTTTATTTGGTTTTGGTATTGCAGTCCTTGGTTTAGTTGCCTCTGTTAATGATTTAAATCCAGAACTTTCTTGCCCCAATTTATTTGAATTAGGCGCGGTTTCTGCAATAACCTTATCTGCCTTTATTTTATTTGTGGCGGCCTTTATTCTTTTCTGTTCAGGTTGATCCGAAGCAACTTTTGCCTGGGCTTCTACCTGAGCCCTTTCTGCTTTTCTTTTTGCCACTCTTGCTTTTACTTTAGCACGACTTGCAGCATTACGTATATCTCTATCAATTTCCTTAATGGCTTTAAGGTGAATTTGTAATTTGTTTATATTATCCAAATAGTTTAAACTTGCGCCAGTATTTGTTCCAGACACTGCATCATATTTTAGGTTTGCAATTTCTCTGATTTTATTCCTCAGAGCCTGAAAATCACTTTTAATTAATTTTTGATTTGGATCAAGTCTAGGAAATGGATCAATTAAATATCTTGCAGCACTAAGAGTTTTATTTGCTGCTGCAAGTGGATCAAAATTTTCTGAATTTAGATCAGTAGACATTATTCAAACTTCCTAAATATTTCTTCGGCAAACTCGATACGTTCTTCTTCGCCAAGTCTTTTATATTGACCATCATCACCAACGATTTTCTTTTCTTCAACATCAGAAACCTTTTTGGTTTGATAACCAGGTCTTTCAAATTTTCTCATAAAAATAAGTGCTGCTTCCTTTGGAGTTTCTGCTCTTTTTAATTGCGCGTATCCAAGGTATGGAAGTGTTGTAAGTTCTTTACGAGTCCATAATAGTTGTGCATATAAACTTGTATATGTTAAATTGCAAGATGCCGCAAATTCCTGTAGTGCACCAAGTCTGTTACCTGCAGCAGGTGCTGGATTCCATTGCGCAATACCAAATGAATTTTCCCCAGGAATACCGGAAATTGCAACAGGGTTTATATCCCCGCGATTGGCATTTGCTCCAGACTCTTCACAAAAATTTCCAATTACTCCTGCAGCTGCCATAGGAGATAAATTACAACCTTCCTTTGTAATTAAAAAGTTAAATGCCTTTTCAATATTTGTATCACCATATAAATTTTCAGCATCCACTTCTTCAGGGGGCAAAAGATTTTTATTAATTGCTGGATCCAAATGACTTGGAATATCAGGTTGGTGTATATTTGATAATGGATCAATATCGGCTTCAAACTTTGGCATTGATCCTACAACAAGTGGTAACTGTGAATGAACACCATCAAGGAATACACCAAAAACTTGTGCTTGTTCTTTGATACCTGTACTTGCACCAAGTCCTGAACTACCACCTTCTGTAACAGGCACAACAACTTGTGCCCATGGCAAGTCACCATCACGAATCTCGCGATTATCATGAATACCTACAATACGAACTTTTACTCTACCCATTTCAAGTGGGTCATTGATACTAATAACCCTACCAACAAACCAACGGGTTTGATCACCATAAAATGGAGTGTTTGAAGGTATCATACGATTGCTGCCTCACTTGTAAAGTTTTTCATCTTTGCACACGTAATACTAATATCATATCTTTCAGTAGTAAATGAGTGTTTTGTTGCATACATTAAATAATCACCGGATCTTTTCATATCCCAATTATTGGTATTTTTTGATTCGGCCGGTTTATTTTGCAAAAAGTAAATACGAAGTGTATTACCAATTGTCATATTGTTTTGTGGATTAAGGAAACCAACACCAGATACCCTAATTGTGATTGGTGCCTTTAATAAGTGTTCCTTCATCACATTACCAATAACCTTTTTTGCATAATCAGTTGAATTCTTTTCTTCATTATATGATTTAAAAGAATTTAGGCCATTATTATATACACCAGCACTTCCTATTTGGGTAATTCTTTGTGATTGTATTTCATTTAAAACTTCACCATCAATTTCATATTCAGCAAAATTAAAATCCTTATCACGTGTTTTAGGAAGAACGTCAGTAACATCTTTTTTATAATTTAATTTATGACTGTGAATCTTTGATGTAAATGCATCATAGAATTGGTATTCAGCACCTATAACACCATTTTTGATCATTTCAAACATATTTTCCTTATCGCCTTCATTATAACTTAAAATAGGCAGATAATTATTTCCGATTCTTTTTTCTTCTGCTAAATTAGGAGTTGCTGCATACATAAAAGGTTTTGCTGAATTAATAGGTTCCTGATCAGCCATTGACATAAGATCATTTACTACAAGAGAATCAAGACCAAGAGTTGAAAAGATAAAATCAGGCACACCATCAGCAGTGGTCATTCTATTTTTTATCCATGCCATTGCTTTTAATGGATCAAGATTAGGAACAATTAGTTTCATATTATTTTGAAATGTTGCCTCCCCGGCCTGAACTACTTTTTTATCTAAAAATTCAGATGAAATTTTCTGTATAATTTCAAAAGGGTTACCGGAATAAGATTTATTAACATTCTTATAATTTGATTTAAAAAGAATATCCTCATATAGACTCAGAATAATAAATTCGCCAGTTTGGTTGACCTTTTGTGAATCAATTATTGTTTCAATTACAAATCGTTTTGTGATAACTGGTTCTGCTTGTAGGGCTGGTTTAATTTTTATTTCAACAAATTCAGCACCTTGTAAATCAAGTCTATCCATAAGTCTTGATTCATCCATAAATGCCAATTGGGCAGTTAAAAATGGAGAATCCAGATGCTCAAAGATATCCAAATCACTAACAAGATTTGCCACTTCTACTGGAATAGTTGAGCGTGATGAATATATCAGCACACTATCAAGGACATATTTTTTACTTGGTTCGGCCATTATGACGTTAATGCTCTTTTAAATGCGCTGGCAATTTGGATTATTTGATTAGGTTTTATCACCTTGATTTGTTTTAATGAGTTATTTATTTCATGATATCTATCGGCAATAGTTATTTCATTATAAAGCGCAGGCGCAGGTGATGTAGGATCCACGTCCACATAATTACCTTCAGCATCTTCATAGTGATGTGTGGCATTAAATTCATTACCAGTTCCAACAATTGTCAGTGTTGCTGTATTTGCCGGACCACCTGTACAAGTTATCGCTTCACCTTGCCTAAAAGTATTTGCCCGTCCGGCATTTTTATATGCAAATGTATCAACCACTATAATACCATGATCAATATCTCTTTTAACAATTTTACCACGGGTTCCAGATAATACCCCAGTTACAAATTCGTTCTGTAAAAATATATTTGAAATATCGGCACGAACGTAAATATACTGATGAGGAAAATCTGTTTGTATTTTCTTTTCCATTTGAGGATATGTTAATGGCCATCCATGTGAACGAAGAGAATCATTCATCATATAAAATGTCCAATGGTACGTGGGTGTTTCGTATAGGAATTGAGATACCTGATCAGGCCTTTCACCTTCAATAATGTTGTATGGTTCATAAAAGTGAATACCTTCCCTTACCTGATCCACTATATCAACATATTGGGTAAGGTCTCTTACGTATTCTATTTGGCGGCCAGCGCCACCAAGTTTTTCGAAATCATCACCAAAGGTATATCCTGTTTTTCTATAATTTTTGAAAAAGTCCATTAGAATCCTGCCTCGATATCTCTCTTACTTAATGCTCTGTACTCTAGGAATGTAAGATTCAAATCTATTTCTGTTGGGTGACCATCTTCAAAAAATACACCACCACTTGTAGAATTATATGCCGCTTGGACATCCTTAAGATAACAGTATTGTATTTTGGGTATTCGTAATGAACCACCCGTAAATGCAAATTCTATTCTATAAATATTTGGAAATTCGTAACCAATAGGAATACCAGGTGTTAAATCAATTTCACGAGGATACATTTGGAATCTAAAGTTTTCAACAATCTTTCTTATAACATCTGCTTCTTGTGGTGAAGTAGGAATTAGTTTAAAGGAAAATGCAAATGATCTCATTTGAGGTTGATCAAATAATAAACGTGTCCCAGGATTTAAACCAGTCTGTAAGGCAGTAGAACCTGCCGCGGCATAACCTGCTGGAAGTTTTGATGATATCCGTGATGCCGCAACCTTTGCCGCTTCTTGTGATAAAGTGCCTTTTGAAAGATTGAATATGCTTTCCATACCTTCACTCAAACCTGATGCAAGTGCTGATCCAATACTTTGCCCACTATTTAATCCTGCCAGTGCAGTCATACCACCAGCACCTAAGTTTGCGCTGTTATAGTTTACTGCATCATTATATTGTAATTGTGGAGGGAAAAATAATTGTATTGCCGGTCTTGATAAATCACGATAGGCACGTAGATCCGTTTTTTTACTTCCCATCTCTTTTTGGGTTTCTGTAATTTCCTTAGAAATTAAATCTCTGTCAGCCTGTGCTTGCGCCTTTGCAACTTCAACTTTGGTGGGTTCACCTGCACCACCAAATGGATCCAATGAGGCCGCTTGTGCTTCATCGTTTACAGATTCAGATGTATTCTTTGCCGTATATTGTGAAACAAGAGGATTATTGAATACGGAAGAAAGTGCCTGATCTACTAGACCAGTATCAATTTTATAAGGGTGAAATACTATATGTGCAGGGTACATATCCTCACGATTGACCGGAAATTTAAGTATTTGAGTTGCCCCTCTACTTTTTTTCGGTTCTGATGAAATTGTTTCTAATCCACCATATTCTGGATTAGAAGTGAGGGTAACATTATTATTTCTAGGTCGATTAAACTGATCAGCATCTGAATTTGCCGGTGGCCTTGATGTTTGACTGGCGCCTATTGGATCATAAGACATTTTATTTCCTTAATAAATAGAAATTTATAAACCTATTTATATTGTTTTATGGCATATTCTGGCAAATATAGAGTAAAGAACATTAAGAAATATCAAGGTGATCCAGATAAGATTACCTATAGATCATCATGGGAAAAAGCCTGTTTTATGTGGTGTGATTCCAATCCTAGTGTGGTAAAGTGGTCCTCAGAGGAAGTTGTTATACCATATCGTTGGGATATTGATAAAAGAATGCATCGATATTTTGTGGATTTAAAAATTACATTTAACGATAATAAAACAATCCTTGTGGAAATAAAACCAGATAAAGAGACTGCACCACCCAAACGTCCTGATAAATCAAAACGGTATATCGGAGAGGCAATGACATATGTCAAAAATATGAATAAGTGGGAAGCAGCAAATAGTTATGCAAAGGATAGAGGTTGGGAATTTCAGATATG
>Ga0208162_1000023_pt1 | contig 70677 bp, 69 predicted proteins | sample CB_VirMetaG_4_FD_184539 | JGI IMG/M metagenome (GOLD analysis project Ga0208162, IMG submission 184539) | Freshwater to marine saline gradient viral communities from Chesapeake Bay - CB_1508_1M Viral MetaG (SPAdes) (version 4) | ecosystem: Environmental > Aquatic > Marine > Coastal | place: USA... | reverse complement strand
GCAAGAACTGTAAGAGTGTCTTTAATCCTTGCGCACTTCTTGAAGAACCGTTTTTCATTCTTCATTATAACTGGAAACGTCTCTACTAGTTTTCCCGATTCGTCTATCACCGTGAATCCCGTGACAGAAGTTGATACATCTAAGCCTAATAACATTATAAATCCAATTTGAGTTTAAAAGTATAATCTCTTTCTGGAGTTTTTTTAACAGGATTTGCAAGCTTGGCCACGCCTACTATATCTCCGTCTGCGTCGTATAGGCTGATTGTCGTAATAAAAGTCTGCGGTTCATAACTCGCTGAGTTGTTGTTAAATGAGCTTGAAATTGTATTCTTTATTTGTATTCCTTTGTTTTCAATAAAAGAGTTTGAACTAGTAACGGAAACATATGAATCTTTGTAAGAGTCGGTCGAGGGTAGTGTATCCTTTTTTAGAAATGTCCGATTATTCGACCAATTCAATTCATTCTTCTTAGCATGAGCGAAACATAGTAATGATGGTATCTCATGGACTCCTTCAAACTCTAACTGGTATGAAGAGCTAGTAGGCCCATAACTAGAAGAAGGATCGGTAGAGGATGTCACGAAGGATTGATAAGCTGCAAAGTGAGCCCATGATGACGTAGCTATATAGCTGGCACTAGGGAACAAAGACTCGTTCTTAGCCCCCGAGGTCGATGGGCTAAGATAGCCATCTGTAAGCGAATGCAGATTATAACTCCCTGTTATTAAAATTGCACCCTCGCTATACAGGATGATACCAAGGTCTGCGCCAGTATTCGAACCGGTTGTCTCATACAAGACACCGTCGCCGTAAATATCGCTAGCTTCAGCCAGCAAAGACCCGGTATAATAAAACCTTAACTTTACGGAAGTCGGCTTTATTTTTCGACCGTAAAATAGATTAGGGATCTGAATTAGGTTTATGTAATCTGGCACCATCTCAATGGTGTTCCCGTAGCCACCATTATTATTCATATACGATTGTGTAATATTGTTATCGTAACTGACAAAATTACTATAATCAAACTTAGGAGAATAGGTCTTATACCAATCAATAGTATTTCTCAAAGATATAATCTTGAAGGCTGACCTTGCCTCCATTACACCCGGAATGCCGGGAGTCTCGAAACGATTAGTGGCGTCTTCAAGGGAAGAGGAAAAGTACTCTTTTACCAGCACGTTTCTTGCAATAGTAGTCTTCAAGGGTAAAGAAAAATCCAAGTCTTCAATATCTTTCTGCGAGCTAGAGTTTGGGGCTCCGGCGACCGAGTTTGCTAATTGGACATAGCCCTTTCCCAAACTGGGAACAGAAACATAAGGCGCCGATAAATATGTAGAGTTGACGTATAGGTCGAAGATAGACTGAGAAGGGCCGCTAAATGATCTGTCTTCGGGTTGAGTAGAATTTATGTAAGCGTTGTTAAGATAGAAGTCAACGATGAACTTTGGGTTAGTTACCGTGTAATTGACAAACTTGTCATCATCTTTAAACTCAAATCTTGGCATATCATATTCTTAGTAATCTAGTCGAACTCTTAAAGTGAACTCAGTACTTGGATCTTTCTGTAACGGTTCAGATAGTTTTGCTACAGCCAATACATCACCTACTTCATCGGCCAACGCAACAGTTGTTATGTATGTAACTGGAGTGTCTGACTGAGCAGTCTTGGTCCTATTCTTTGAATTAGAATCTGTGTACGTTGGATTGCTGCTAAAATTAAACTCATTGGCATTCGCTCTGCAAAAATAAATTGTTGAGTTAATTTCAGTTGTGTTCTGTAAGGATAAGTCAATAATCCTTCTTCTAAATTGCTCTGTGTAAACTTGAATCGAAGAAGACACTACTACATCATCCGAATCCGAACCTGATCCTCCTGATCCTGAGAAGCTAGTTGTTGAAGCAAAGACACGATCTGCGCTGAGAACAACAAATCCTAAATCATAAAAGATCTGGCCTACATTAGCACCGGAACCATTCTTTAGGTAACTGGCTTGACCACCAAAATACTCTGTTATTTCATCTGACGAGGTAGCATGACTATCCGTAATCGTCAGCGAAGAAGATGCAACCGAAGAGGCAGGGCCTGTACCAATCTGGATACTAAAATATCCGGGCTGGATCTGATCTTTGGTCAGGAGCCTTGAATAGTTAATAAAAATTGCATCTTCGATGGTCGAAGAAGCTGTGGCTGAGTTTAATGAGCCGCTAACGTCGAATAAATACAAATTACCCGACTGATCTCTGCCCATAGATACTTGAGCCATGCTGTTATAGATCTGAGTCTTTTTAGACTGTTCAGATTCGATAGACGAATAAAGACCACCCAAAGAGCTATAGCCCAATGTCAAGTCAAAAATATGGTTAGCTGACGAGCTTAGATAAGGGTAGTCATATACTCTCTGGAATCGTCCATGTGAAGGGTTCTTAACGTTCTCATCGTCTGGAAAAGTTCCATAGGTGCCGCTTAATATTGAACCAGTAATTGAAACGTACTCGTGAAGGACTATTTTTTGATTAGTATTGACATCTTTATTTTGATCTAGTGTCTTGTAAATTTGAGCCATTATGTTCTCCGTTAATCTCCGTTATGAGCCAATACCGTTACACGAAACGACAATCTAGCACCTGTCTGTAGACCCTGAACTGTTACTTCCGTTACTTTAATTTGTCCTACGTCCGATGTTGGATTTGTCGAAGCACCCAAAACACTAAAAGCGCTGGAAAGAGTCGTAAACCCAATATTACTTCTCGCACCTTGCGAAGCTTGAACTTGAGGTGCTACCTTTAAGTTAAGGGCTAGCCGGTCGCCTCGGGCTCCTGCCAAATCAGAATCTGATTTTGCGGCATTGGGAACGCCGGGGAAGTGCCTTGGCGTGGTCTGCTTTGTAACAATATAGGTGGCTAAATTTTCCCCATTTGTATTAGCTTGGCTAAAAGGCGCCTCTGAGCCATCCGGCTCTAAGATTCTTAATAAACGGTGATCTACAGTTATTGCAAAAGACGTGTTATTGAGTTCGTCTGGAAGTTTATCCTGCCATGTAAGATTGTCGGCATTGGGCTGAGCTATGCCTTGATCAAGTCTGATTGTAAACTCTGACCTTGCTGATTCTGCAATGCTAACACCATTCAGCACTCCGTCAGTTGGGAATGTAGAAAAAGCATCGACGGCTGTTTGAGTAGCCAACAGTACATATGTGTTTGTATACCCAGAGTCAGTATTTAAAGGCTGGCCGAGCCTGCCACTTGTTAAAAGTTCTAGGCCGGGCAGATACAAGGGGTTGTAGTTCGCAACTGAAAAAAGAGCGTGTTTCACCCCAACCTTGGCGTCGGTGCTGGCCTGAAGTACGGGTGTTAGCAAAATATCTTTACCTGCATATGCTGATCCTGACGGGTCGTTTGCATTGTACAGGCTGTAATCTATTTCGTCGTCCCCTAAATAAAACCTTGAAATTTTAAATGAACCATTGCCCTGAGCCAGCTTTCGTCTGCCGACCTCGGTTAGCACAGCGTCTAAAATTATATCCCCAGTGTTATCTAAAAATGCCATATCTTTTCCTCAATCCGTATAGTAAATAGTGCTACTTTCTCTTATGAGTCGAAAATTAGAACCGACCCTTCCTTTTTTGAATCCGATTTCTTTTTTATGAAAAGAACATTCATATCAATCTTCTTGCCAGTCTTCTTGGATGTAATCCTGATTTTAAATTTTGGCTTTACTGAGTGTCCTGTAGGAAGATTGGTAGAGTTGATATTATCTTCCTCTGTCCCAAACACCGATTTGTCAAGGTGCCCTAAGTCTAGCTGATTATTGATCAGGTTAGGCGCTCTCTGCAAAAATGCAGGCTTTAGCCTAAAGTGCTTTCTAAACTCCAAGTGCTCTTTCATTTTTTTCTCACTTGGAACATATAAAGATATAGATGGGATAACTACTCCATTATCGTCTACCAATTCTATTTGGTAGATAGAAGTAAAATCCGAAAACTCTTTAGAGAACTTGCCATAAGAGCGGGCCCGGACATAATACTTTTTGTTGGGCTCTATTGTTAAATCGGTGCTCGATGCTGGGGCCTCTATTTCTAAGATGAAGGCATTACTAAATCTAGGCTCCTCTGATACCTCTAGTTCAAACCTACCTATCTTATCAATGCCGTCAGCCAATACTTTACCGGTTGAATCTGTCAATTCTCCTAATCCTTTCTGAACCAGAACTCTAACCTTGTTATTAATTTTAGATAGTCCATAGAAAGATAGCAAAGGCGCCAATGGCGGCAGAATTTCCACCTTGATGACCTCAGAACTATCCAATAATGGCACCTCGTAAGCATAATAAGGAGTTATATCTTCGGGCACTTTAGAAAAGTTAAAGTCATAGTCGATCACTTCATTGGGGATCTCTTTGAGAAGATCAATATAAATTGTAAAATCTAAACCAGCTTTATCTTTATCGTCTAAGTTGCCATTGGCAATATCTGATGGCTTAGAAAAATCTATAAACCCATACATTCTTTTTGTAAGATAATTCTTTTTCTCCTCGCCTGTTAGTGCAGAATAGTCATCGTATATGTTGACGCCAACGACATTAGTTTCGAAAGAGTTGAAAAGCACATCTATGGGCCCAATATCAATTGGGTCGGAGCCGGCGAAACTTAACGGGCGGCTTGGTGCCGGGGAACTGACCTCATACAAGGGGCTCAAGTTTTTATAGTGAATTCTATATTTCAAATTCCTTGATACTAAATTTAAATACGGAGCATAGCTATACGAATTAGAAATTTTTACTCTATTGTCCAAATAAGACTCTTTTATGAAAGCTAATTGATCTGTAAAACTAAATTTTACGCTCTCTACATGACTGTCACTCTCTCCACCCGACTTTTTAAGAGTTATACCCGTCTGGTAGTATCTTTGCACTAAAGAGTATTTTAGTTCGCCTAGTTTGTAAAAACTATTAGCATATATTTCTTGGTACGGCGTAAAGTCCATGCTGGCGGTGGAGAAGGGCAGCGCCAACTTTTCAGCCGCTGACAATTCAGCCAAATAGTAGTCTTTTACTTTGTCTTTCGCCACTAAATTAGATTGATTAACAAGCGGCCCTGTAATTTCGTAGCTGATATGATTAGGCTTGTAAAAAAGGGCATTTCTTGACATATCATAAGAAAAAGATACTGTCGAAAACACTTGTCTTGCTGGCAAACTTGGAACTTCTTGGCCTGTTAAATATATGTTATCGGCTTCAAAATCATAAGTGCAACCGTTGGAAAGATTGTACAAGCTGGCAATACTTCTTTCGCTGACCTCACTCTTTTTGTCTTCACACTCGAATGAGGGAGAGGATGTAAAAACTCCAAAGCTCCCAAGTTCTCCGTAGATTAAAGGATAGTCGGTATATTCCTTGCCAACAAATACTCGCTGGCTGCCGAAGATGTTGCCGATAAACCCTATTGCCTGCTCTACTCCATAGTCCTTCGTGATTACCAGATCTTCCAATACTTTTTCTTCAGGTGTTGGCAAGCTAGGATATAATTTCTTCGCCTGCATGAATCTGTCGTGCGCAAGGGATATTTTATATTGCGAGTTACTAAATCTCGTTGGGTCGGAATCTAGTGTGTCAACGTTAAAGGCGATCTTTGCTGAGTGCTTTATTATTGAATAAGCGAGTAGCTTTTTCAAGCCAATCTGCTTATCACTGGAAAGGTCTTTCTTAGTCAAGCCAAGACTGGTTATCCAGCTAGCCATTTTCCAGTCCGACTCTTTGTTGTCGAAATACTTATGGGCATCAGCATTTGTATCGAAGATACTAGGCTCTAAAATAAAATGGTTCTTGCTCAGGGAAATAATAAACGCTGCCTTAAGATATTCTAAAATATTTGACTTCTTTTTAAACAGGTTATCAAAAAGGACATAGGCTCCATTGAAATAGGCTTCATTGCTCTGAAACATCTCAACAACAAAACGGGCGTCCGAAATGATCCTGTAATCGTACAGGGCCTTGTTTATGGTTGAAGTAGTAAACTGAGTTTGCGGAGTTTGCGGCGCTGAGGAGGGACTAGTGTCCGCCACTGCGCCATCAACGTTAATTTCATCACTCATCTGCCCGGACGGCGAGGAGGAAGGGACCGCTGATGGGTCATCAAGGCTAGCTTGCGTACCTTTTTTTGTCAATTCTTCTAAAGAGTAATTAGGCATATTATTCACTTGACAAGAAAAACTTGTTCTCTATTAGATCTGAGCCATCCACTCTAAATAAGTAGGAAAGGTCGTTTTTAATTATATCATCTAATACTTCATTAGTTAATGGCTTCCAAAAGTTTGTTTTTGAAGAGCTGTGGAAACCCGCCAAATAAGAGATTTTTGCTGGTACTAGTTTTTCTGTCTTAAAAACCTCTGTCTTACGGTTGTTTAGGGAAGTTTGAGTAACTGCTTCCTCGACAGCGCAAAGGCCTATATTGACCCGTTCAGCTAATTTCTCTACTAATGTTCCTACGGAGCGGGTTCTAACTTGAAGACTCCCCTCTATGGAAGTCCTTGGCGGAATTTTAGAAACTGTAGTCGTCAGTCTGTTTTCGCTCAAAAATGCAACATTTGGCAAATCTGACAATGGGAGTCTTGATAAGGTTCTTGATTCGATAAAAGGCGCCGTTGTCTGCTCTTTTGAAGCATTCTTTCTAATATTATCAAGTACGATTTCTTGCTCCATAAATCTAGAAAGGTTGTAGGCCGAGGAATTAGAGCCGTACAGATTAACCTGATTCAGTAGGCCGTTGTTGAGGTTGTGGATTAGCGACCTCAAAGAAGATGCAATTCTTTCAAGAATCTCTGCATCTATGTCTGTCTCTTGGTTTGCCAATCTATAAAGCAGACCTATATCTTCTGACGATAGACCTTGTTGGTCTGCTACGGAGAGTAGATCAGACAAGGCGTCTATGGCGGTGTCTAGTTGTAGCGCCAGAGTGGATGATGACTCGATATCCGTGATCATATTTGCAAAAGAACTGACCTTGGTCAGGGCATTCGACAGTATCAGCGGCGTCAAATCTTCAATCGAAATTCTAAGACGATACTGATAACTCTGGCCCCTGTACACTTGGCTATCTTTGAAGCCATAAAATTTATAGGCTTTATCATAGTTCAGCTTTAAAGGTTCTAGTTTGACCTCTAAAGAGTCCGATTCTAGTGGGTGAGACAAGTCCGTCAGCACGACAGAACGACTCAAGTGTACTTCTCGTAGCATCTCTTCTAATCGATTCGGATTTATCAAACTTTTATACTTTACCAGCTCCGCTATTAAAGCTTCTGCATTTAAAACAACGGCTCCCTCGATATAGCCTTTCGCAGAAGAACAAATAAAAGAATCAACATGGGCATTAATTCCTTTAAGACTGAATTCTTCCGTGGTGTTTTTAGAGTCAGGAGAAGTAAGTGGTGTTCTTAAGTCTATTATCCTGTTGCTAACCACCTTGCCGGATCTCAATAATTCTACGCCATACACGTCAACTTCAAAATCGCCTTCTGTTATTACGATAAGATAGGCATCATCCTTTAGATTGACAATCGGAAACTCGGCGTATTCTAAATCTTTCCTTGATAAGTGCAACTGCAAACTATCATCGACAGTAAGAAACGGGTCTCTACTTTTTATCTCACCATAAAAGAATGTATCTCTAAAATTGAAAGTTTTAATAAATTGCCGAAACGAAGCGCAAGATTTTTTACCAGTACACACGCCAAGGCGAACTTTAGGTTTGTCGGTGTTTAGGTTTTTAATGACAATCTTGTTATCGTAGAGAGTGATCTTCCGATAATCTACTCGGCCCGATCTAGTATTGGAAAAGTTGTCTGGCACGACGTTTGTGTTCCGAACAAATATATCTCTCATTTTAACACTCGCTATCGCTTTCAATGAATTCCGGGCCTACCAATTGCTCGTAATCAACAAGTTCATCTTGGCCATCAGAATCTAAAACTGCATCAAAGTAGTAGTAGAAATTATTCTCGTCTATTGCCTCGGATAAATCAAAACTCAATTGCTTTAGTTTCGGCATATTGGGATTCGTGCTGTAGTCGTACTCAAATGCTTCAATCGTAAAATTATCATTAGTGTCTATAGAATTTTCTTCTTTTAAGCGGATTAAGAAGTCCATTGAGGATTTGTATAAATAAAGCTTGCCTAGTTCAGAATTGTTAATCTCATACACACAGACCATATCAAGCTGTGGTATCTCATTGTAACTTCCTGACTTTAAATTGCTTTCCAGTGGGACATATTGCACTGAACCTGTCATTTCCCCCTGAAGCATTTCAAGTTCGAATCTTGGCCTCGATTGAGTTTTGGAGTCATATGTTCCTATTTCTGGGAGATAATGTTCTCCGAGGGGCACAGTGCTGTCCTTACCTAAAATAACTCCGAGGGGCACAGTGCTGTACTTACCTAAAACAACATTGTCTAGCACATGCGATTTGAGACACACAGAGTCTTTAATTCTCTGGTGCGTTTCATTTTGTAATTCTGATAAACCCCCGTCAAAGCCTATATCGTAAGATATGGCATCGTCATGAAACTTATAATAAGCGGGGCTTAGCTTTCCAGCAGCGAGCTTTTCTTTGCCCTTTCTAGTAAGCACTATGTCGAGCACTTCTTCTTTTTTATCAAAAAATTCCATACAGAATAATTAGTTGCCCGTCTCGAAGTCGAAGCTGACTCCCAGCTTTACCCCTTCTGTGATTGAAAAATGGTCGTATGGGTAGTTGTAGTTGTACTCTAAATCTGGTAAAGACCCTTTGTCTTTTAATACCAATTGTGTTTGGCGCTCATACTCTTTGAAATAGTTGCTTGGAGCCTTTTTCTTGATTTTAAATAGTTTCCATCTAGTCCCCTTTTTGAGGCCAGAACTAAAAACGTCTGATATCCTATGTTTAATTCGTGACTTGTAAAACAAAGGATCTTCGTTAGTTTTGCTAGGGGCAACACCTTGCCAAATATCCGATAGATCAGATGCTGACACTTTCATGGAGTTTTCGAAAATATAAAAAACCACTGGGCCAAGAGTATCCTTGAAGTCTCTCTTGTTTTTATAGCAGCTTACCCAATCATATGAGGGGATCATATTGTACTTGCCCATAAGCTTGACTTGCCTTCTGATAAAGGAGTCGGCGTTGTCGGGCCCCAATTTACCGTCGCTAAAGAGAGCGGCTTCCCTTGCGGCGGTGGATTCGTCATGATAGTAATACTCTTCTTCTCCGCACTCATTAATGTAAAAGGGCACTGCGACGATGGCCTCTTCTAGATTTTTATTTTCTGGCAACTTTCCTACATCATCTTTTAGTATATTAAAATTAAGAGCTTTTGCTAGCGACCCTGTTGTATCAGTATCGATGGTCGCTCTTGTGGCTCCATACACATCCCTTGTTTCTTCAATTTTCAACCAAAGACCTTTATCTCCCGCAGGTAAAGAGCCATACTGGCTCCATAATTGCTGTTCTGCGTTTGTATCTACCGACCCGGACCTATAAGGAGTCACTGACGTGAAATCAAGCACAGGGCATTCGAACTTAGTAGCGACCGCCAAGCGACCTGTTCTAGTCTTATTCAGTATGTTGATAGAATCCTTAAGGGGCATGAATTTCGTAAAATCTTGATCAGGGTTAATACTATTATCTGCTAGATTATAGTTTATGTATTCAACACTAATATTAGAAAGAATATCTTCGGCTGTGAATCTAGCTGAAGCAAATTTCTCTGGATTGCTGGATGCAATATATGAAGGGTCAAACGTCACCCTTGCAATTCCCTTTCCAAGATTATAAGCGCTTACTGGATTATCAAAAGGGTTTATCGTATCGTAGTACGCTCCCGAAGCAAGATTTCCTATCGAGAAATAAGGTGGCGCATAATTGTAATAAGGACTTTGACCATAATATGCAATATTGCTTGTGTTTATGACTCCATTTTTTTCTAGCACAACATCCATCATAAACTTTTTAATGCCAGACGATGACGATAGCTCTCCTTGAGACGAAAAATCGAATACCTCATCTTTTGATATGACTGAGGAAATCTTATCGATAAAGAAGCCAACAACGCCTGCGTGATACTGGCTGGACATGTAATCAAAAGACCTATCTGTTGGGCTTGGGACCAGCGAAGCGGTCGCATCATTCCCGAATGTATCATATATTTTTGCTTTACCATCTATCTCATTGATCGAACCGCTAATTGAGCCTATGAAGTGCGACGGCTCAATAATGCTTTCAAATGGAAAAGACCCCGATGTCTTAACCGTGCCGGCGTCTACTATAGCAGGATACGAAACAGCAACTCCTGCCTTGACAGTGTTAAAGAAGATTCCCGGTGCAAAATAATTGTCCAGAAGCACCTGTGCCTTCAAATTTGTACCGGCAGTACCCTGTAGGATACTGATGTCGCCATCAACATATTTTTCTAAAAACTTTGTCGCTAATTTCCTAGAATAGTTTTGAACATAAAGGTCGTCTTCTGGCAAGAACTTAATCAAAGAATCTAGTTCTAGTTCGATGTAGTCTGGATCTCCAAATTTCTCCACAACCTCATCATAATCTCCAAAATCCTCTGAATGTGCGAATAATTCTAAAAACTTGGTTTGAGGGTTGAGGCTTGAAGTCGCATCAATATTTTCGTTTTTAAGTTCCAACTTGTATAGGTCATGCAAGTCTTTTTCGAAAAAGCTTTTCCTGTTCTCGATTGCATAGTCTACATAGCTTGAAATCTTGAATTCGGGTACAATAGAGTATCCTTTATTGTAGATTCTTAGATTCTGAGACCAAGCAGCATAAGAGTCGGAAAACGGGCCTCGACCTGATTCTGTCTGGACTCTATTATCGGGAAGAATGCCGGTTTCAGTGTTGAATACATAAGCCGGCGATAAAGGTCCAGTACCAGTTCTGTTAACAGGAGTTTGCATCAAAGAGCCGCTAACACCATCCAAAGCATAATAATCGGTTGGCCAAATAGAATTGGCATACCGGGGCGATGGACTTAAGTTATCAAAAGATCCAGTAAATATATAAGCCGGGGTGTTTCTCTGAGATTGGGAATCTTTCCAAAGAAACCCATAGTAATCAGAGCCATCATATTCTCTTGATCGTATTACTTTTCTACCAACATTGTCATTTTTTGGAAAAACTGGTATATGATACTTTATAGCCGATGGCTCAACTCCGTATTTTTCAAGCTGAAGTAGGTCTTTTTTGTCCATCGATACTTGATAGCCAAATTTCTTATTTGAATTTTCCAGACCAGTAAGGCCTGACGAGGACGAGTAATATACATTAGCAGCAAATCCACTAGTCTCGTTTCCATGAGAAATTTCAAAATACCTGCTTCCAGAGTCTATAAACACCGAAGAGGGTTTCTGGTTCATTCCAACTGCTAATTCATTAGAACTAAACACTTCATTGTTCTGGACATCAAATAGCTGATATTTTTTGTTTAGTCTTTTATGTGGTTTTTCGTGGATATCTATGATCCTCCACATTGGAGCTTCATGTGCCCCTTCTCGATTTAAAAGATTTGTATTCAAGTCAAATCGAGAATCGTCCAAAGTGTCCTGCTTTATTAGAACAGAGCCGTCGGCTTGACGAGTTATATTAACCAGTGTTGATTCTTCGTCCAACACATCGACGGTGCCCACTGTATTGATTCCTTCGGAGGATGCAGTAACACTTCTGTAGTATTCTTCAGTATATCTTGGATGGGCCAATAAGAGATTATCAGTAGCTAAAACAGTAGCGCCGTCTGAGCCTGATAAGACATTTGATCCTGTAGGTAGATATGCTATCCATCCTGACCTAATCCAAGAATATCCAATATCATTAAAGGGTATTGGATGATTAACAAACTTATTATCATATTTGAAGACATATGATGAAGTATCCGCTGGGTTTGGAACCCTTCTTCTGTTAGCATGAACCTTGTGAAAGTTCAAGTTTGGGCTTTCAAGGACACTGTCGTAATAATTAAAATCTGATGGCCTTGACTCACTAACATTTAAAGCATTGCGAACATAAGTATTTCTATAGTTTAAAGAATTATAGATGCTATATTCTGTTAGAGCCTTGTCTAGGTATCTAAACGATTCTACTTCTTCCCCGCCGGGTGCCGAGAAGCGACTAATCAGCGAGGACTGCGACGAGCCCGAGGTCATATCTGGCAAAGTCTGATCAAAGTTTCTGTAACTCTCGTCGCCTTCAAATAAGCCAAAGGGCAGGGAAGAAGTCGAGGACACGGCAGCCCTTTTATGAAATCTGGTGTGGGCAAACGAAACCAGCTCATAATTCTTTTTAAAGTTTTGGTTTAAAAGGTTCCCGACATGAACAGTCTTTTTATGGCCGTCCCTGTAAAACCCTACTGGTCTAGCATCGTCATAGCTAGCAGTGTTAATATGTCTTGGATGCATCAAGAAGATCTGTTGATTGGCGTCATCAATTATAAGAGAATATGCTTCTGGGCGGTTTGCTGACTCTGTAATCAGCAAGGTTAGTTTTTCATCTTGTGCTGATTCACCACCGAATTTAGAGGTGAATGGGCTCATTAACGGTAGTTCGTAGGTGCCGCCATACCAATTGTGTCCTACTTTAGTATTTTTCACTGATAGGCCTGAGCTTTGGGAAATTGGCTCAAATGGAAGGCAGTTCACGGAAAGGCCACTAGTTTGATTTCTGCCATCATAAACCGAAAACAATGTGTCTTCGTGAGTTACTACGAGGCCATCTAAGTAAGAAGAAAACGTAGAGCCAGTCTCTGGATGTTCTTTTAGAGTGCTTTTAAAGAATTCATATGCGGAGCGGCGCTCTAATGTATTCTGTCCAATGGCTAGAATGTCAGCGTTGGTATTCTCTGGGAATGCCAATCTAACTGGCTTGCCCTTGGAATATCCATACTGAACAAGACCATTGTATTTTAATTGTTCTCTATTTTCATCAACCGACGAGTCGCCTGAGGTTAACGACGGATCTGTCTTTTTTTGCTTTTTATCAACCCAGACTGCGCCATCAGATGCCTTTTGGAAAGAATATGTCCTGTAGTCTCTTCCATATTTTGAATCAAGCAGTCTTGACTCGCCGTAATTCTCTAAAGTGTCAATGACTGTTATATTTTTTATTTTAGATTCTATTTTTTTTGGCATAGGCCGGCCTCTTTATATATTAAATAGGGTGCTTCAAAATCTTGGAACTGGGCCGGGTCCGGGGTCGGACCCAGGGAGGCTTGGGACTGTCCCAGAAATATCCGTATCAACTCTGGGGCTATTTGCAGGCAATTTATCGACCTTAGGGGTATATTCTGGTGGTGGGTCGTCGGTCGGGGCGTCATTTAGTTTAGGATTAAAAGGGTCATAGTTCCCCTCTTCTTTGACATATGACTCTTCTTCGAAAGATAAGTCGGGCTGACTAAATGAACTGATAGAGGGGGCAGGGACTGGTGACCCTTTCGAAACAATTACTTTTTTGGTAGTCGTAGAGTCCCCGACCGAATCAGAACCGTCGCCGTCGTCGGTACCTCCTTGGGGTTTCTCCCCTATCTGGGCAGTGTCAGGTGTAGAATCCTTGATGATGTTGAGCCTTCTTGGGTGTTTGTTTCTTTCCAATATATGACTCTCGACAATTGTTCTTACTTGTTCCGAGGAAGCTACTGAAGCTGGAATCATATTGTAAAGGACAGAGTCTATTGCAGAATCCAAAAACTTATAAACTTGAACAAATTTGTCTAAATCAGGGCTATTTTGAATTCTTTTGAAGAAAATCCCCCTTAGCTTCTCTAGCCCTTTATACCTTGTTCTAAAGGACTCGACCGGGTTACCAACTAATGTATTGTACTCAATAACAGATGAGAAAAACTGCATAATATTATCAGATATAATATCATACATGCTGGTTTCAATTGAAAAGAAGTGCCTTATCCCTCTTGTCTGAGGCCCAAACAAGACATCATCATAGTTTCTTATGTCTACCAAGTCTGACGAATAAAGATTCTCGGGTATCTGAGTCTTAGAAGCGTTTAGGTATTCATAACTGTATGCTTGGGTACTATTGGGAAAGTTTTGGCCTTTAGCATGATAAGAATTGATCCCATCATAGCCAAAAGAATTTAATATCTCAATTGTGCCTGAGACGCTCGACGAAGTTACTAGAGAAAAATCCCAGCTTAGTGCCAAGCTATCGATTCTGCTGTTATAGTTTCCTGCCGTATCTTCGAAAAGATAGGCATTGCGTGAAGGCATTTCTAGTCCAAAATTACTAGAATCAAGGCAATGAGAGTCAATCTCGGACTCTGACAAATAACTTTCCCAGTATCTTAGGCCAAGAGCTTTGACATCTGACTTCGTTTGTAAAGAACCGGTAAAATTAGTTCTATGTGCTCCAAGATATAATCTCTTATTTGAGCCAGTCAGAAAAGCGCTGCCAGTTGCATATGAAACGCTCCCAGACACTGAAAAGCTTCTTACCTTCTCTGAAAGCGAGTAGTTCACGCCGTAAAACTCTAAATTGTAACCTTCGTTATCTTCTATGGTCCCATAATATGGATACCCATTCGGTGATAGCCTTACCGCAAAAACCCAATGAGAGTTGTTATAGACGTTCTCAAAGTCTGAGGTGCTGGTAGGATAAAACGACGAACTAAGTTCAGGAAATACTCCATTGCTGGAAGTTAGCAAAAACTTTACCCTATCTTTGTTGTCTTTAATGGCGTATACCTGAAAATCGTAATCAGGACTTTGGAAAGTTGTATCGGTTCCGTCAGTAGCAGCACTATGTAAGCCGAACAACGAAGATGTTGTTAGGCGAGCAAGCGCAGAATAGTTTTTAGTGTTGCTGGCAAACTTTGGAAATACTAACTCTGCTTCGATTGTGATTGATGTATCTGCACTCGATTGTGAAGGAATATAACCTGTATCCCCCGAGGAATTCTCATAGTTGAAAATGTTTGATGCTCTGGACTCTTCATTAGAAATTCCACTAAAATCTAAAGCTTTTTTATTGACAAGTGTGCTATATTTGTCGTCTCTAATGTGAACTTCTGAGTTATCACCGTACAGCTTTAACTTAATCAAGTCCTGATCGACGCCAAAGCAGCGAAATAAATTTCGAAAAGACTTTTCAGTGCCTTTAGACTTATAGATATAAGAAAGGTTATTATAGACATTTCGATATACTAAATTTTTCAATCCACTGATATCTTTAGAAAAATTTCTCTTATCATCCTGCTTAAGGATAGAGCCGAGAACGTCAGATTCAATAAAGTACCCAGATGTCTTAAAGCCATGCGACTCTAATAATTTTTCCGGCAACCCTGTTGCTGATTCGTGACTAGCTGTTTGTAGATATTTGGTATCCTGCAAGCTAGAAATCGCCCCGATTTGATTATGAAGCGTGTCAAAATAAGTACCCATCACTTGGGTCAGCTTTTTCAATTCAAAATCGGTAGCGGAATCTTCTTCTCTTATCCATGAAGGCATCATACTGTATAGAGAGCCACCGTTTTCGTAATCCCAGCTTGAGCCAGATACTCGCATTTCGGTTTGCAAGTTGCTGATAAGGGTGTTTGTTTCCCTTACGATATAATCCCCCTCTTCTGAGATTCCCAAGGAATCATAGAGGGCAGTAGTCATAGCGGACCCTGTTGATCGGCTTGTCGAGTCATAACCTACAAACAACCCGTTTGATATATGGCCAGAATAATCTAGAACCACACTATCTGTCGCATCATCATTAGTCAAGCCTTCATTGAACTTATAGTAAATTCCTAAATTGACCGGAGTAGTTGAATTGTATTTATTCGTATCTGTTCGAACACCGCCGTGAACTCCCTTAAAATAGTTTAGTCCAATTTCCTCGGCAGTTCTTTTCTCTTGCCATATCCTGAATTCGTCTAAAGAGCCTGATAATTTTCCATAACCAAACAAATCAAGGTTATGTGTGTAATAACCTCCAAATGACCCAATCGTCATTGTGTTGGAGCCGGTTATTTTATAATCTGGTGATACCTTCGAGTCAGTTGTTCTAGAAACATACCGTCCGTCTAAATAAAACTCGCAAGCATATCCTCCAGACGCTGATTGTATTGCTAAAGTGTAATGATGCCAATTTGAATCTGCTAGGGTTGCAAGGCTCGTGTCGATGTCAAAGTTAAATTCCGGCGTTGTTGTAGAGACTGTATTGTCTATCTTCTTGTAAGAAGCATAAATCTTATCGGGGCTGCTCGCATTAGTGTGTATAAAGAAGTACTTTGTTTCATCACCAGAGTTATCATGGTCATCGGTAATATAGCATATAGTCTCGTATTTTGTTTCTGTTGCTGGGTTCGTAAAGCTGTTCTTTTTTAGCCAAAATTCTACAGTCGCTCCCAGTTCAAAATCTAAATCTAGACTACCAACCTTGTTCGACGCTGTATCGTATTGGGCCCCAACTGCATAATTGCCTGCGAAAATATACTCTGGAGAACTTGATGACCCTAGTACCCCGTCAGAAATTGTGCTGGTGCCACCCCATGTATCTCCAAACGTGACATACCCGGTCGCCTTCGGATACTTGTTTTTAAGTAGGTATCTTTCTAGTTCTGTTAGATTGTTCTCAAATTCAATTTTTTCTGCTTCAGAGCCATCATACGGATATTGAGAGTAGATCCTTTTTATTGCGTCTTCGTAATAAGACTCGGCCAATCCATATTTAGCAAAATTCTTCGGCTTTGAATAGTCAACATCGGGAATGAATCTTCGGTCAAGTTCTCTTTTTTGTGCTACATGAAATGCAGACTCGGCAAGACCAGAAGCAGTAATTGCATTACCAATTACTTCTCCAATTTTCTTGGCATTCCCTGTCTTCTCTTGATTTTTGAAAAAGTTTTTAGAGCCCATCTATATAATTATTCTTCCACACGGAACTTAAAACGATCTTTCACCGCATGATATGTAGATGCTTGCCTATAAATGAAACTAATTTCATAGGCATAATCTGGCTCTAGCATACTCATATCCAAGTCAAAATAGCTACCAGAAGCATCATAAGACAGCTTTGTAAACTCTACAGAGCCTGTTCCGTATGGAATAACTTCTTCTCCATCTTCTATCCGAGTTATGCTCCAGTAAAACTTTGGGATTATATCTAAAGGAGCGCAGTTTTGTGCCACTGTATAGATTGTGGGCTGCCAATTCTTCTTTCTTGTGTAGACTCTAAAGGTTGCCTCTTCTGTGTTTCGATAGACTGACTTTAAATTGGTTATCTTGGCAACATATTCTGGAACATCATAGATGTTGCCACCGGGTCGTGAACGAACCGTTACAGCCGAGCCTGTGTGGTATTCTATGGATGAATTGTTGTGCCATAGCGGATATACCGTACTTATTGACGAACTATCAAACATCAACGAAGCTGAATAAATTCCTGTCGATATCTTACTCCCTGTAATCTCAGTGTCGCCAGCAACAGAAACTCCAAACCCTATTGGAAGAGCTAAGCGGTTTCCGGCTGGACCAGATGCGCTATACAGACTTAAATATATCGTCGATGGATCTCCACTAATATTGGCCAGCTCGCCATCAATGACATTGTAAAAGTATAAAGTGTTCTTTGCCTGCGCATTTGTTAATTTACCAGTTCTTAGATAAAATTTAGAAGAGTCGTCTTGCCTCGAAGAGTCCCAACGGGCTTCAAGAACGGGCCTTTTCAAAAAATATTCTGATCGGCGTGCATGAAACTTCTTAGTGTAATAAGAGTTGGTGTCGCTTTCCAAACTAGAAGTTAGAAATACGCCAAAGCCGTAGCTGCCTGTATTATCATTTACCCATTCTTCAACTTGCTGTGTAACATCTACTAGTAAATCTTCATAACCATTTGTAAAGGTCTGTTCTACTGTAAAATCTGATGACCCTGTTAAAAAATCGCCGCCTTGAACAGTCCAAGCTGTACTAGACTGACGATTAATCCAGTTTGATACGGCCTCATCCTGATACTCGTCCATATCAAGCCCAGTTCCCTCGGACCATGAAGATGATACCGGCGCAACAACCAAATTAAAGTTTTCTGGCAGAGTAGATGAATGTTCGGCGTTGAACATTCTTAGGTAAAAATTAACGGAACCGGGAGCAGGGATTTCTCCTGATGACCTAGCGCTTGCTATTCCTGCAATGTCGAAATTAATTAAAATCCTTGCAGCTTCTTGCGAAGTACTTGTGGATTGAGCATAAATACTAAAAACCTCTAAAATATCCGACTTGCCCATATTTGAGCCGGTAGCTCTAGTGACTAAATCAGATTTAAATGCATTAGTTATCGTATTGTCGGCGTTTGCGGTAAACCTTTTTATTGCCATTACACTACTACTCCGATTATATCTTTGTCAAGGTATCTGATTTCAAGCACTGTATCTTCCGGTACAGAAATGTATCTTCCGTCAGACGAAACATTATTTTCTGCATCGTACACGCTTCCAGAATAGCCAGATCCGTTCTTATTAACTATTTTTACGTCTCTTGTGTCTACTACCTCTGGAATTGAATTCAAAAGCTTATATATTTCGGAAATATAAAGCGGGGTGCCCATATCAAACTTCGTAGCAAATTTCTGTTGTAGTCTGTCAATACATTCCACTAGTACTTGGTTCGGGTTAGCGTCCAGCTTAATGATTACTTTGAACTCGATGCCGATATTTGCCACTTTTCCGTCAAGGATGTCTATTGAATCGTTCAACATTTTATAATTATTCAACCATCTCTTAACATTATTCTTTAAGGTGTTTGTCGCAGTCGTTAAATGGCCCTGCTCATTTTCGGCCACCAAGTAGAGGTTTAGGTTCCTTTTAAAGGAATCTGTGTCTTGTACAATGTTCGCTCGTTTCACGGCTCCAAACTTTGATGGCATACGATAAATCAAGCTTAAATAATCTTGTTTGGTAACAGCTCTATTTTGAGTTGCAAAATTATCAATTGAAGCACGGCGCACATCTTCAATTGTAGGTTTTCTGACCTGACCATTAATAGGATTCTCGTTTTCAACTTGAATCGACGACAAGGCGGCAGATCTTACTGAGTCTGAAACGTCTGTTCTGAAATAGAGTTCAGCATTCGCTATTGAATTAAGGGAAAGTGCTGGAACATTTACGTTTAATTCTGAGTTTTTCCTTAGGGTCACCGACATTGTACCAACTGGGGGTATAACTCCAAACTTATCTGTTTCTAATACTTTGTTTGGATCAAAAGAGTTGTCCGTGTAATACTGCTTTCCAGTTTGTTGCAACACTACTGATGATGGATCTGGATACTCATTGTTTGCTAAAGTGCTTTCTGACCCGTACCCAAATGTTAAAGTCGGCCTGTAGTCTTCATCATACTCCACAATAAACCTTCTTGGTACTAAACGTTCTCTGAGGATATATGGGGCTAGTTCTGAATCCGAGTTCACATTCCTTACTGCTTCAAAAATTACATTTTGAGACAAATATTCTACTTCGTGAAAGTCATTCCCTTCCGAATCCACTACTGACAGTATCTCTGACACATTATCTGATTCTAGCTCTAGCTTTAGAAACTTTTCTAACGAATCAATATTAACGAGTTGTGTCTCCAATTCACCCGATACTACTTGGGCAGACTTCTTAATGGCATAAGAGGTTGGAGTTCCATCGGGATCAACTGTTGCTACGACAACTTCTGCGTTTGTTTCAAGAAAATCAACATCTTCGTTAAGGATAAATGATGCTCCAGAGTCTGACTGCAAGGTGGCACCTTTTTTTAGAATTGGCACTTTTGTCGTGTCAAACGATCCATTGGTGCCGGCTGGGACTGTGATGTAAACATTGACAGTTCCTGTTGAACTAGGGGCAGCAGGGTACTTATATCCAAGTTGCTTGGCTAATCTAATAACGTTTCTTCTTTCAATCGCTGAATCTAAAAATGACTCATTCGAAGAATAGTCAACATAGAAAGACAATATATCTCCGACATATGCAACAAGATCCATCATGAGGGCACCGAATGATGCATCATTGAAGTCTCTATATGTGTCAGGATAATATACCTTGGCGTACTCAACAAGAGATTTCTTGATCGTTTCAAAGTCTCTATTGGTTAATTTAATTGGCGGTCTTTTTTCTACCATTTTTTCCTACAATGGGGCGGATACTGACAGTTCGAGCGTATCTGCGGCGTTGAGTTTTGCTATGAAATACTCTATCTTAATTAGTAATGAGCTAGTTGACTCATCAAAATTCAAGAATATGTTGCTTAGAACAATAGATGGAATATATTTTCTTGTTTTTTGCTGGATCTTCGACCTAATCTCGTCCAGTATTTGAGGGCTGGGCTGTTCGAAAAGGTACTGGTGAACTCCTATCCCAAAATCCGGAATCATCACTCTTTCCCCCGGAATAGTCAGTATTAAGTTCTTGAAGTGCTGCCTAACTACATCTCTTAAATTGTCAAGCATTTCATATGGACCATCTTTGTCGCCATACTGTAGGGGTAGACTTACTGATATCTTAGGTGCCACTGCCATGTAATAAATACTACTATAGGTATGTTTGCAAAGTGAAATATAAGGCGGCGTCCAGACGGCTAGACATCATCTGAAACTCTTCTGATGAAAAAGGGGTCTGGTTGTGGCGATCTGCAATCACTGAAAAGTTATATATAAATGGATTAATCGGGTGTTCTCCCTCTTTCTTATTAACCATCTTTATTACCTCACGATATATCTTGAAAAAATTTTTATCTGTTCTTGTAGTAAAATCGGGTAAGTAATGCTCTCCATTCCCAAGCGGGGTGTTCTCGGGCAGCGGGTTGAGTTCTTCAAACTTGCCGTAATTATGATTTCTCAATAAAAATCTATAGTACTTTTGTTCATTATCTAAGAAAGTGTTCACAATATAGAACCTCTCAAAAAAAGCATGAGCCACAATATTATCAACTGGAATTTCTGGAGTAACCGTTGATGGTATGCCATTGGTTATAAAGATCGGAGCAGCTATAATCGTTGTGCCGTCTTTCAACTTAACCAAAAAATCTGCCAAATATGTCAAGTCTAGTGTAGATTGGGTATCATAATAACAAAGATATGTTATAGTCCCAGCCCCCGGTTCAATTGTGATAAAGAATGTCTTGTTTTTTAATATCTGGTCAGACTTAATTTTCTTTAAGTCGTTTATGTTCCCTTCAACTCTATAAGACACATTATAGTATTCAATACTATTTTCTTTTTTATTAGATATCGCTGATATATTTCGAGACGTTGAAACAAAATAAGAATATTCAGATTTTATCCTATTTTTCAACCCTACCACTGATATATTACTAGTGAATAGCTCTGCTGGAAGCCTAGGTATGGGATCGGCTATTTTATTTACAGGAAGATAGTTGGCGTCTAGTGCAGAATTTTTTATTTTATCTATTTCGGAATAGTAAAAAATGTATAAGAATTTTGGCTGGTATGAAGAGTACAAAGAAGTGGATATTGTAGGTATTTCTTTTCCAAAATCGTCTTCGATAGTGCTTTTTAAGTCGTCAGTAACGTCAGCAAACTTAACATCCTTGTCTTCGCAATATCTTAAAGCAAGTACCAGCAAGCTAGCAAAATCAATAAGCTTTATATAGGCCTTTTGTAAGTTTTCAGAGGTGTTTGTGGGCGTGGCCAATATTTCCTTAGCGGCAAACCTAGAATCTTTTAGAAATTCCTCGAATCCTTTATCGCTCTGTATATAGCTTAGCTTATTTATCGACCTAGCCACCCAAAGGCGTATTTTAGTTTGAAGAATCTTCTCTGCATTTTTTATCAAGATGGCATTTTGGTTCTGCATTTTTATACTACCCCGTTTTCTAGCTTGATAATTTTGGCCAACCAAGCTTCCGATAGTAAAGAAAGGTCTCTTTTCTCTTCACTCGTCAAAAAGCTTGAGCTTTCTGCAATGAGGGCATCTGTCTCCGACATATCAAAGCCCGATTCAAATATTTCCTTAGCTTTTAAGCTCTCGTACTCGGAAACCAATTTTGAATTTTTAGCTTCTTTTGTTTCATCCGATTCGTTCCTAGGTCCAAATAGTAAATCTGAATAATCAAGCTCTAAGTTTAACCCATCCGGTACATCAAATATGTTTCTAATATACACATTCATTTTCTCTCCCTCTGAACTAAACCCTTTTGCTGCATATTCGCCAAAATTGTAGGTTCGGCGGGCTACTTGATACTTGTCAAAAACAGGCTGCACCAACACTCTAAACACTGCTGCGGAGGCACTATCTAGTCCAAAGAGCCCTGAGAAGTCTGGTGTATCCAATTCTGGTTCTGGAAGACAAAAGCCACTTATGTCCTGTATGTCTATATCATCTAACGTACATGGCTCGATTGGGCAATCTGGCGGAATAGAGTCGTTGACTAGGCTGATCTTGTTTGAAAATTCTCCGATAAACCTAAAAAAATCAAGAACTTTTTTTTGTTTCTGTTGGGCTGAAAGACCGGCAAACTTGAAAATTGTCGACAAATCATCATCCTGACTTATGATATTGGCAATGTAGTCTAAAGTTTCACAAGTTGCTTGGCCAAACATCAAAAAAGCCATCTTGCCACCTTCTACTTCTGGCTCTGGATCATTGTAGAGTAAATTAAAAAGATCTCTTATGTTGGCAACTACTTCGTTACCGGTTGAGTCTATCTCCGCAAGAGGCAAAGTTAAGTTTTCTTCCCTCCTAATCGACTTATCGTAACCATCAACAACGGGGCTTATTAATCCCGTGTTGACTGCCTCAACTAAAGCTTGGCCAATAACGTACTCTGACAGATCTCTCTTCTCGTATTCTTCGACTTCGATAGTAAGATTAGATTCTGGCCCAAGGGCATCGATCTTGGAAAGCTTATTCACGAGCTTTTTCGCTATACCATCCATAAATGGTGTCAAAAAATTGCATAAGCCAAGACAATAAGCATCCATAATAAACTTTCTTATTATATCTACTAGTTTTGGTATTCTAACGTATGGCAGTGGAGGTAGGTTAAAAGGTTCTAATTTTCCTAAATCTAGCGGGTCTGTGGTTTCGTATATAAGCTTAAGTTCGGGTCCACACTTATCTCCGAGATTGCTAAAGACCTCTTGCTTGTCTTCATCACCGAGGCCCTCTAGAGCCTTAGACAGTAAGTCTTTGATGATGAGTTGATAAGGGATCAAGTGAAAAAACTTTGAAAAGTAAGGATTCACACATTCCAGCAGATTCGTTGGCTGTGACGCTTTATTCAGAAGGCTCAAAAAATTAAGAATATTCGGCCCAAGTTTCAAATCTTTGGCCTGTTTGAAAGTATCTCCTATTTCTCGATATATGCCACCCTTTGTTTCAAAACATTTTTCAACGTAATCAGTCGATGATTGGGAGCCTTCAACTGGTTCTTCTTCGGGAACTGGCTTGCAAAATATCTCAACATTAGGGTCAAATTCATCCCCAAGCGATGATAGGCCACCTATCGAGGCAATTTGATTATAAATATTGACAGCCCCTGCTGCATACACTAGTGCTGAAGCAATGGACGTTCCATCAACCATGTATTCTGTTCTTTCTTCTGTAAGCGGATTAAAGACGACATGAGCCGTACTTCTTTCCGAGTCGTTTACAATTCCTCTGTCTTCCGTCATACTAGTTTGTCCTGTTTATACTTAATGGAGATAAGGTCGTCGCAGTCATATTGTAGGCAAGGGCTGTCTGGTTATAAATATCTGCAACGCCTCGTAGCACGCCGGCAATTTCTTTTGGAGTGTTCACCGCCACTGACACAATCTTACCGTAGACGGGGCCCGGAATTCCTCCAGCAGGCAGCGAAACTGTTAGAATATCATCAAGGATCTTGCGGACAGACATGTCTATGGCGTTTCCAGTCGTTGATGAGGCTTGGTTCAAAACTTCTTCTATAAGGGCAAGGGTTTTATAGCCTTTTAACAAGGGTTCTAATGTATACGCCGACTCCGGGTTTTGCTCATAGTCTTCCTGCCTATTTCCAGCTATGAGATTTATTGAGTTCCTAGTTAAGTTTGGTTGTCCATGAGTAAATTTAGAGGATGCGCCCGCATATAAATTAACATCTCCACGAGCGACGAACTGTACGATATCTGCAAACATAGTGTTGCTAGAAAGGCCCTTATAGGGAATTTCTTCATTATCTTGATAAAATCCGGGGACTACTAAAGAAACACTGGATTCTGACTCTCCACGATAGCTTAAAAAAGCCTTATTAGGGGGAGTTTCAGCGCCCTCGTGAAGAATTAGGCCGGCGGCCATATCTGCGCCGGAACGCTGGGTAGCAACTTCTGGACTTGACCAGTTTATTTCATAGTCTGATTCCTTTGTGACTCCTGCGCCCATTAAAAGGGTCGCCGTGTGGCTATTAATTTTACCTTCTCTATAGTCACGATAGCTAAAGATGTATGTTCCGTCACGGGGTCCGGGTTCGTAACTGATTAGGGGCGTAACGTTTATTTGCTTGGCAATTATTCGTGGAGAAATATCATCAGGATCATTGTCGATATTGTTAGGTATTAATCTTACCGAAGACATTATACCAAATCCTCCTCTGTAACCCCAAATACTTTTTCTTGAATCTTGAAAGTTACTGTATCGTCATTCTTCACGACTGAGCGGCCTTGCTTGTCTTGCTTAAAAGATGAAAAGGAGGGGCCGGTCAGGTCTTTAGGATCTTTAAACTTGATATAGACTATGTCTCCCTTGGCCGGCTTTCTATTTAAATGCGTGATATCAACTTTTACTAAAGTAAAAAGTGTCACTTGGGGATTCTTTTCGGTTGAAAACATATTATTAAAAACAGCAGGGATCTCTACATGCATGTAGGTCACTTGCGGATAATTTTTAATAAAGCCAGCATTCATCATCCTTTTCTCATTCACTTCAGGAAAATGAAACGGGTCTGTATTTGAGAAGAAAAAATCTTGTCTGTCGTTTTGATACTGAACGATTTCCCTGACATAAGCCATAAATTCATCAGGCTTATCTCTTTGAGCGCTTTCAAGAATAGACTCACTTATGAATTCTTCATAAGAAATCTCATAAGAGATTTTTCTTTTAGCGGCTTTTGGCTTGCCTACGTTGGTGCTCATTAATCCTCAATACGGCGGCGGTTTCCACCCTGAATGAGTTCATACACCTCTGCCTTTTCGTCGTCGTCGAGTTCTTCGTTCAGGTCGCCTTGCTGCTTCATCAAGGTCATTACTATTTTGACTAATTGTTCGTTTGAACGTTGGAGAGATTCTAGGTATTTTGCCGTAGTGCCGCCTGACCTAGCATAGTCTGTTTTATCGGCCTTGATGTCTCTCATAAGGTCTTTAAGCAGACCCTCTGTTTCTTTTCTATCCTTCCGAATATTTTTTATCGCTTCATCAAAAAGTTCTTGAGTTTTATTAGACATAGCCGATCTCCTGCTACTATAAATACGCTGGCTAGGAGATTTCTAACTTTACACGTCGCCGGATTGCCAATTTACCTTGAACTGACGATAATTAGACTTTAGTTTCGTTAAAGATGAAGTTATTTGTTTAGTGTTGAGGCCTGTTATTTCTCTCATATAGATATAGGCCGCTTTTTTGTTTAATATATCAAGGCGTTCTGGATAGACAAGCATGTCCTTTATCGCTCTAACTACTTTTAAGTCAATTTCTGACTTTGGAACTTTATTATCGACATCCTTACGGATCTCTTTTTCCCAATTATCGACACTAGTCAAGAGACTGGCCCAGAACTGCTGATCTTCTTTCTCATCTAAATAATTCGTCGAAAGATGTTCATATGTCTCGTCAATTTCTGATTGAGCATCCCGTATATTAACCTCACGGGTCATTCTCTTGGCATTCTTTTTTGCTTTCTGGATAAACCAATTTTTAGTCACAACACTAAAATAAGAAAAAGCCTTGGGGCCTTTTTTTTCGTCAAACTTTTGAAGGATTGTTGACAAATGAATTTTGCATTCATCCCTAAGAACGTCTGAGTTAGGAAGGCTGGTGAATTTATATGTAAAGCATATCTTGTCAACTAATTCACTGAACGCTGGTCCGATCAACCTTGTATATAGACGCTCTCGCTCTAACTTGTCTTCTGATCGTACATAATCAACAATTGCCCGTTGGTGAACTTTTGTAAAATATAGGTTTTTAGTCTTTTTCCTACGCTTCTTTTTAATCTTCGGTGCCATTGGCATCCTCCAAAAGTCCTGACCTGAAATCATCGATGTCTCCTGAGACTTTATCAGCGTGCCTTTTAAGTTCAATTATTAGTGGTTCATGTAAGAAAACATCATTGTTTTGGAGTGCAACAATATGCTCCTGAAAAGCTTCCAAGGAAACAAACAGGTCACCTGATCTATTCTCTATTCTCTCTACGATCTCTATATTCGTCAATAAGCGCTTTAATACCTTATAGCCTGTAAATGCTAAAGCAGCTATAAGTATAGAAACTATTGATGAATACACGGCAAGTAATCCAACAATTATCGTTATTTTATCGCTCATTTATAAGTCCTTCCTAGATTCATCTTTTAACTGCTTGAGGCTTTTTTTATTTTTTTCAATAGTTTCCTTGGTAAGTTCTCCAACTTTCTTTTCCTCTACATATTCAACGTTAGCTTTTTTAACCACGAAAAAAGCTGGCACCTTCTTTATCATACCTGACTTGCACTTTGGACAATGAGGCATTTCTGCCATTAGCGAATGCCAAGCCTCATAGCTGTGTTCGCAGTCCTCGCATTGGTAGTGATATTTAGGCATCAACTTCCTCTTCGTTATCAGAACCATCGGTTTTCACTAAATCATCTTTAATCTCTAAATGTGGCGGATTAGTTACTACTAACTGGCTCTGGTCTGAGCCAGACACTGATAAGTCCATCTCTCTTAGGACTTCTGTGATGTCCACTCTTTCTAGAATTCCTTTTTGCATTGCCATCATTACACATGAAATGGCTTGATCTGATAGTTTCATTTATTACTCCTTTTTAAGATAGTGTAGTCGCTAATATACATGTCTCTTGCTAAAGAATCTAAATCATATTTCGGATTCCATCCTAGATTCCTTCTTGCCTTTGAGCTATCCCCAAGCAACAACGGTACTTCATGAGGCCTAAAGTATTTTTCATTTATAACTAAATGGTTAGATGGGCTTCCTAATCTAGCTATATCCCATACTTTATTTAGAAAATCTTCTACAGAATAAGTTTCTCCTGTAGCTATTACATAGTCATCCGGGGTATCTTTTTGCAACATTAGATGCATAGCCCTAACATAATCTTTGGCATGACCCCAATCTCTTTTAGCATCTAAATTGCCCAATTGTATTTTGTCTTGAATCCCTAATTTAATTTTAGCGGCGGCAAGGGTTATCTTTCTAGTAACGAAGGTCTCGCCCCTCCTTGGTGATTCATGATTAAACAATATTCCGCTTGAAGCATGAATACCATAAGATACTCTATAATTTCTAACTAAATTATGGGCAAAAACTTTAGCACAAGCATATGGCGAAGCTGGCATTAGCTTGGAATCTTCATTGTATCCATTTTCTGGCATGTCTGGATTGTCTCCAAACATTTCAGATGAACTAGCTTGATAAAATTTGCAAGTAGGCAAAATATTTCTAATTCCTTCTAAAATTTTCAATGTTCCGTTTGCAATTGTGTTAACAGTGTCTTCTGGAACTTCAAAGGATACTTTTACATGGGATTGAGCAGCCAAATTATAAAATTCATCTGGCTTATATTTTAATAAAAGCCTATATGTAGAAGATGAATCATTCAAGTCCCAATATTCCATTTTAAAGTTTTTATGGGAATAAATAGAGTCTATTCTATCTGTGCAGATAAGGGAAGTCCTTCTTTTAAGCCCAACAACAAAATACCCTTTATCCAAAAGCAGCTCTGCTAGATAAGAGCCATCTTGCCCAGTAACTCCACTAATAATTGCGGTCTTCATCTGACGCCCCTGACGTTTGGATAATTAATTATAAACCATTCGCATGTCTTTTTTAAACCTTCTTTTAGTGGTGTATAATTTTCTTTTTTCCACCCTAAGTCAAGCAGCTTTTGGTTTGAACTTGGCTTTCTAAGCTGCCCAGAAGGCTGCTCTGTTTGCCACTCTAGCTCACCATCATATCCCAGAATATCACATATCATCTCTACAACTTCTTTGATGGAATATTCATCTGTGTTGCCGATATTGATTGGCTCTGGTTCATCGTAGTTCTCCATAAGGAATAGAAGAATGCGAGCAATATCTTCTGAGTAAGTGAATTCACGAAGTGGTGAGCCATCGCCCCAGCAGAATACAGAAGGTTCTTTATTTATTTTTGCCTCCCAGACTTTGCGAATAAGGGCGGGAATGACATGACTGTTCTCCAAGTCAAAGTTGTCATTCTCACCATAGAGGTTGTTTGGGATGGCTGTGATAAAGTTGCAGCCGTATTGTTGTCTGTATGCTCTGGACATAACATCAACCATTCTCTTGGCATAAGCATAGCCAAAGTTGGAATGATGTGGTGGTCCAAGGTGTAGCTGGTCTTCTGTCAGTGGGTAGTTGATATACGGAGTGTCTGGGTAAACACAGGTTGATAGGAGCGACAGAACCTTGTTTGCTCCCGAACGATGGGCAGAATATAAAAGCCTTTCATTCAAGTTTGCGTTCACCATATAAAAGTTGGCGACTTGCTCTGCATTTGCCTTCACACCCCCCACTTTAGCTGCAAGGTGGATTACTTGCTTATCAGTAAAACTACCCTTGCAATAATCATTACTAGTCATGCCTTGTAGCTGAAAACGATTTGGATATTCTGCCTCTGGTAAGACTCGCTTAAATGCAGAACCCACCATGCCTGTACCGCCTGTGATGATCATTCTGCTCCGTTTGAGTTTGAAAAATATTTAAATTGTAAATTATTGTAAATTTTATTTAACTTTTCCTCATCTAACACATCATCTAGTGAATTAGAAATGTCTATGTTTGGGTCAAAACTTCTTGGTTTATAAGGTTCTGTACAACAAACACAATTAATGTTATTTGAAAACCCTCCCATCTCTTCGGGACAACAATAACATTTTTTTCCCTCATGACCGTCTATTCTTACATGTGTAAAAATACCAGAACTAATACCTATTTTAAAATTTGCATTGTTCCAATAATGAAATATTTCAGGCTCTAAGTGTTTTCCATCTATTGCAAATGGTAAAATATTTTTTTCATAAAAAGATCTCGATGTTAGATTTGGATTATTTGTGTAAACACAGTTTTTAGAATTTATTTCATATAAAATAGGAGAATTGTTAATTTTTTTAATAAAATTTGCATAAACAATATGAGGATTTTTTAAATAATGTGTACAAAGATATAATTCACTATTATTATTATAATTAATTCCATCTTTTTTTTGTAAACTCCAGTGGATTGGATGACCAGGATTTTTTAAATTTCTTAATCTAACCACATCAAGTTGCTTACTTTGTAGTTTGCTAGCAGCGAAATCTAAAATTTTATTATTAACAGTTTTAGATTTACAGCTTCTGAAGTCTGCCTCTAAAAACAAAAATAGTTCGTATTTTGCTGCCCTGACTAATTTCTTTATGGCACCAGCCATCATTGTGTTGGTGTTTTCTAAGATATATTTAATTTTATATTCTTTACATAATCTGATCTCTTCATTTTGTAATTGTGACGGCTGTATTAGACATTTTATATCATCTGTGTAATCTAAAATTCCAGAAATTTTGTAACTCTCTAAAGAACTTTTTAGTGTTTTTGGAGAATTAAATGTTAGAATTCCAATTGAAATCATTTTAGTTATGAACCTTATAAATTATATTTTGTTTTTTACAAGAGTAGAGTAATAAATCTTCTGGCATAAAATAATAATTTAATTTTTTTATTTCAGACTCTATTTTATCAAAATTTATTATAATGTATTCTAAAATTTTTGTAAAATTTTTTTGACTTGAATAAAAAAAACAATCCTCTCCCCTACTATTTTTAACTTTAACAGAATTTACAGAATTATCAAAAAAATCAATTTTTGACAACAAGTCAAGAATGTCCCTTGTATAGTTTGCATAGTTAAATTTATGGTAGTCAAATCGCATTCTAAAAACATAATCGTATTTTTGCTCTAACAACTTTAAACACTCAAAAATACCATTATACATTGATTTAACACCAACAAAAGAAACCGGTGATTTACCCCACAAATTGTTTATTTCTTGTTTTGTGTACTTCTTTTCTTTAGAAATTTTTATTTTTTTAAAATTTAAAAAATTTTTTAGATCGTAAAGATTTATCTTCTCGTTTTGAAGTTGCCTATCCTGCTGATACCATGTTTTTGTTGAGTGGTCTTTATTATAAAATGTCCAACAATAAACATCGCACTCTCCTTTTTTTTCAATAGCTTTTATTATTTTTTTTACATTGTCATGTTTTAGAGAGTCTCTAACATGACCGGACAATAAAACTGCAAACTTCATTTTGCTACCGCTAATATGTTTGTTTGAACTTTAATTGTCTTTATAAATTTGTCTATATTATTAATTTTATTATTAAAACAAAAGTCTAAATAGTTTGTCTGATCAGAGTATTGTCCTGTTTCATTTAATCCTGCATTAAATAAATTGTAATCTTTATCTTTTAAAAATTGTAATATCTTTTTACTTTCTTCAACACTCCAAAGTGGCGTTATTTCTATAATAACATTTTTTATAATTTTGTTGTCTAAGGACTTTTTTAATCCTCTCAAGCAAGAAAGTTCGGTGCCTTCAATGTCTATTTTAATTAAATCAATTTTTTTAAGCCCTTCCCTCTCTATAAACGAATCAAGCTCAACTGATTCTAAATTTGATTGTTCCTTCGAACATTCGACAATTTTTAATGAACCAACATTATGTTCGTGAATTTTATCTGTTTTATAAAAACTTTTTATGTTATCTACAATTGCCACATTTTTTACTTCTATATTATTAATGTTATTAATTTTTTTTGATAAATTCAAAAGATTAATGTTTTGTTCATTTGCATCAAATGAATAAACTTTAGAACTATATTTTGCAGAAATTAAACTGAAATATCCTATGTTACACCCTACATCAAAAACAATGTTATCACTTTTGCCTTTTAAGAGTTCTATAAATAATGATGTAATGTTTGGTTCCCAACAATTATTATTTATTATATTTTTACTTATAAAGTCAACTTGATTACAGCACGAACACAATCCATAACAAGCTATTTTTGTTCCTTCAAATAATTTTCCAATATTCATTTTTTAATTATTATTTCCTTTGTTTTATAAAAATTTTTTTTCACACTCATAAACATAGTCAGTGCAAACAGCATAAAAATGTTTGTGTTTATATTGTAATACTTCTTTCAAGGACAACAGAGGAACCACACAGTCATTACTCATTTCATTTTCCAGATCGTGAGACCATATTTTTCCATTACTTAATAGAGTAAATTTATCTTTTTCGTGGCAAAAAAATGTTAGTTCGTTTCTGTAAGGCATTATAAGATTCAATGCGCCATATTCCTTTACATGAATCCATAGATTCTTTTTTCTCTTCAAAAGCCAATCAATATCAACTTCGTATTGGGGAAAATCATGTCCTAAAAAAAGTTTATTTTCTTTAGTTCTTAAATCTATCTCAACATCAAAGCCTTTTGAAATACAATCATCAATAAAATATGGATTGTTTTCTCTTTCTAGATCTATCCCGTTTAAGTTACCACGATGTGAAATTATAATCATTATATTTCCTCTATCCTCTTGTTTCTATCGTCTATAAAAATATCATAATAGGGTTTATCGCATTTTAATAAATTAAACTTTGCACCCCACTCTTTCAATTGTTTTTCTGTAAAATCATGCCAATCTATTCCGCTTCTACTTCCCCTAGCAGTCCAATAAACAATTCTATTTCCATTGTCGTATAGTTTATTAATTTTTTCAATATTAGTAAAATTTGGAATAGCTAAAGAATAATCTTTTTTACTGTCCAGTTCGTGCTCTTGTTCGTAAAAACAAATTGTTTCATCTATATCAACATAAATCGTTTTCATGATACCTCTTCCAATAATTGTAACAAGAAACGGCGTCTGCCTCACTCTTGACTTGCCCAGATGATAAAATAGTCTTCCAAGCTTCAAAGCTCTCTAATTCATCAGGAGTGCCAAAGACTGTTACAAATTCAGTATCATAATAGCCTACTTTTAATCCACTCTCAATTAATAAATTATAAACAAGGGTTACATAATACTCTCCACCATAGTTTATGTCTAGGCTCATAAGCTTATCAAAATATTTTTTTAAAATTTTACCACTTTTAAAATAATATGCCCCTGTTGATGCGTGCTCACTCATCGGATCGTCCGTATAACACTCCTTTTCTTTTATTTCTAAAACTCTCTTTCCGTCCACCTTCAAAAAAGCCATTTTGGTAGAATTTAGAGTGTGTGGGTGTATTCCGGTGTGTGTTAGGATACAACCATCATAATCATTTTCTCTAACCTGTAAAATAAAATCTGATCGGTTCCAAATAAATGGATTGTCACAATAACAAACCAACACCTCTTCGCTGTCATCGATTAAATCATAATGAGGCTTGACAGTATAGACAGGCCCTTTTTTGTGCTGACCTATTGAAACAATTTTTGAATCTGGTCTTAGTTTAGAAAGAACATTTTTAATGTTTGTTTCATTTAGGTGTTTTTCATTACAGATGAAAACTATTTCATCTTCTTTGGAGAATAAATCTAAAATATATTCTATTATTCTTTTGTCCCCTACCTTTATAAGAGGCTTTGGGTCTTTATAGCCTCTCTGAGCAAATCTGTCGCCCATTCCAGCCATTGGGATTATCACCTTCATACACCGCTCCTGTATTTTTCACCTTCCATGTTCAATAACTTTTCTACCTGTTCATTATTTAAAAGTTTGGCAGTCATATTGTTGGACACGATTATACTATATAATAAATTATTAAAACTTTTATTCTTTTTTTGCAAAACAGCACTATCAGGAAACAAATGACCGGGACATTCAAGTTGAAGCCCTGTTTCTACAAGACTATCTTTTGCTATTTTTTCTATTTTCTTTAATAAATCAAAACAATTCTCAAGATTTTCACTTGAAATAAAGACACCGTGGTTCTCGCAGAAAATGATTTCTTCTTTGCAGGTTTTCATTCTTTGAGCTAATTCAGCACCGGGTGCAACATATTCAATATAATCATATTTAAACATCGAAAATAAATCTTTGATTTTTTGTCTTGCCTCATTACTACAAAGCAACACTAAAAGATTTTTGGGGTGGGCATGAACAACACTGTTTTTCAAATTAATGTGTGAGTCTAATTCAAGAGAGGGGCGACCATTTTTGAAAATGAGTTCGTTCTTATCCCGCAATGAAACAATGCACGACCCGTCAAAGATGGATACTTTGTTTAGCTCCACTCCTGACGAAGTAATTATTATTTTGTCTTCGTATTTAAATGAAACATTACCGCCCTTATTTTGTACTAAATTTTGATCTTGGGACAACGAAATACAGGTTTTTATAAACTCTTTTTTTAAATAATAAAAAGTTTTTACTTTTTCCAATAACTTTTCGCACTCTTTATTGCTTGTTTCAAAATTAAAACCCACTTCCGTTCCACAAAAAGTAAATTTAACTACCGCATCAGCATATTTTTTTTGAGGAACAATATATTTTTGCTCGTCGTCGTGACGACGTTGAATTGCGATCATTACCTGTTCTTCGGTATAGCCCCTCTTCTCCATATCTCGCTTCATCTTCCAAGCAATCTTTAGGTCTTCATCGGTATCAACATAAATTTTTATATCTGAAAGGCCTCTGATCTCTTTTAAATATAGTCCATGCAAGCCTTCATAAATTATATTTTTTTTAGGAATTATAATCTCTGGACTATCAAACATGCCAGTATTATGATTGTAATGCCTTCTTTTAATTTGTTTATTGTTTTTTAGATCTAATAATTGTTTAAAGTCTTGTTCAATATTATTTGCCGCAGGATTGAGATGTGTAAATTTTTTCCAATTATCGTTACCCCTTTCCCACCTGTGTGCATCATCACCACTAATAATAGTAGTGCTGCCTGCGTCAAGTACAGACATAATTAAGTTTGAAATTGTTGTTTTTCCTACACCAGAGGGTCCAGAAATTGATATTATTTTATTCATCTTTTATTGATACTTCAAAAGCTTTCCCAATTATTTCATATAATGATTTTTTTTGTTCTTCAAAAGGTCTATGACAATGTATATCAATCAGCTTGTTATTTAATAACATAAGTTCATTATAGTTTGTGTAAAGCCCATTTCGAAAGCTAGCTCTATCTATTCTTGTCTGTGCGGCAGAGCTATGATGACAAATTTGATATTCAATAGCTGTTTGAAAATTTATCACCCCTCTTTTATGATTATCAAATATTTTATAACTACTGTACCTTTCGTCGGCTAACCAAAATGGATATTCATTTTCATCTATTCTTACTTTATTGCCGCTCCGATGTCCAAACATTTTCATCGCTTCCTGCTTGGAATAAAAAAATCTTTCATCTGAAGTGACAAGTTTTATTTGTTCATCAAAAGAATGCTCACTTAGTGACAAAGCCTTATCAAATGTTTTTCCCTTTGCAGCATGATAATATGCAGGTAACCAACCGCCTGCGTGTTCAAATTTTTGGTTTGTTACAACATTTGAAGCTAAGTGTGTGTAAATATTCTCATCAAGGTCGTCTATTGTGCTAGTAAACAGTTCTTTTTGTAGTGGTAATAGATCTATATCACCTATTAACCATGTTGTTTCAGGCTCTGTTTTTGTGTGATAAAATTTGCTCCATGTTAACTGAAATGATTTCACTAATTTATTATTATAGCTCTTTTCAATAATAGTTCCGTACTTGTCACTCATGTTTGTGTTTTTAACTTTTCCCCATAAAATACAAACAGGCTCAATATTTAAAACTTCTTTCCAAACAAAAGATTGTAAATTCCAAAAAGGACTAAATTCTTCTGACGAACAAAAAACTATCTTATCTATTTTCATTTTATTTATATCCTTACTTTTTTTGCTAACCGATATTTCTCTTGCACATTCACATTTTCTACACAGAATTATTCAAAATAAATCCCGAATCGTTTTAACTCTGCTTCTGGCAAAGAAGGCCTATCATCATATTCAAAAGGTTTTCCTACATAGTGGCCATCTCTTCTTTTGCTTGGAAAGGGATTATTCGAAAAAAATTCATCATGAATTAATACATCCTCAATAATTTTTGGATACAGTATATTACCTAAGAATTCATAATCTGTTCCGTATTTATCAAAAGCTTGTTCTTTTATAAATCTTTCTAATATATTTTGTAAATTATATTTTTTACTTTTCTTTAAGCCCCACATACCTCCTAGGATAGGAAATTTATGATAAGGGTGATCTCTCATAATATGAAAAGTCTTGTCGCTATCAAGCCATTCTTTTACTGCCAATTCTTCTCTTAATGAAAGTCTAGAATCTGTATCTCTAAAAATTACTACATCACTATCATCATCATATGATGCTTCAAACCTCCAAAATAAAGATGTCCAATCTTCTAAACCTTCCTTCTCTATTATTTCAACATTGGAAAATTCTTCTAATAAATAAACTATCTGATTTGGGACTGAGCTTCCTATATAATATTTCTGCTTCCAGTCAGTATAAAATTTACTAGACAATTCAGCATTTTTAATTGCACCGGCAGTATATTTTGGATTGTTTCCCCATAAAGAAAAAGCTATTGTCTTATTAAGCACCTTGTACTCCTTCTCTAAATTTTCTAAGATATTCTTTAAATATCTTTCTCTCTTCTTCTCTTTTCCATTTACTATTTTCTTTATCAGTACTCATGCCTTTAGGATTAAAATAATATAAACCAAGAGGCTCTCCTACTTTCTTAAATCTAGACCCTGAGAATGTGCATTTTAGCCAAAAATCCCAATCGCTTGCTGATCTATATTCTTCACAGAAGTAATTATCATCATTGTGAAGAGATTTTCTCCACATAGGCATACAGTGTGGAGGATTCCCTCTCAGCATTGCATCCTTAGAAAACTCTTCTGCTGGATAGACTTGTCCATTTGATGAATTTTCTTCAAATGTCTCATTTGGCTTCTTGGTTAAGAGGTTTTCTGTATATACACAATCTACATCTTTATGTGCATATAGATATTTTGCTAGTTTCTCTGCAAATTCAGGAGACTTTCTATCATCCATATTGGCGTTTGATACAAACTCACCACTTGATTCTTTAATTGCTAAATTCCAAGCTGCATAGATACCCGGATCTTTATCCAATTTGATATACTTGATGTTGTTTGGGTATTTGTCTAGCCAAGGCTTAACTAGCTCGTCTTCATTTTGTTCTGAGGCGCAATTTACCAATACAAGCTCACACTTGTCTTTAAAGATGGTTTGTCTTGTAATATCTTGCATAAATCCTTCAAAAAATTCTTCACTATTAAACATAGATGTTATAAATGAAATCTTTGGAAGATCTTTTACTTCTATATCAGAATAATCAAAGAAATCTTGATCTTTTAAGATTAATCTTAAGAATTTATTGTATTTTCTAGCCTCTTCAAACTCTTCACAAACCCACTCTTTAAGCTTATCAGCCTTAGATTTTGCAAGGCCGTAGTTCTTGTGTACATCCTCCATTGCCTTCTTACATGCAAAAAAGTTTGGGTATGCCCAAGACATATCAGGATGAATTAAGTTCTGAGAAACTGCGGCCTGATCTACTTTGTCCAGCTTGTAAGGTACCTTTGTGAAGAAAGAACGCTTTTTGGCATCCTTTCCTTTAGGAGCATAAAGGAAATCCTTTTGACCACCAAAATCATGAGTTATCACAGGTAAACCACAATACGCTGCCTCAAAAAGAGGCAGGCCATAACCTTCGCCATGACCAAAGTTCACAATCGCCTTAACCTTATCATTCATATAAAGAGAGTGCATCTCATCGTTGGTCAAGTATCCATGTAAGAGATAGACTTTGCACTTTGCATCAGGATATTCATCCTTTACCTCTTTTATGTCTTTGCTAACATGGTAACGATCAAGAGTGGAATTTCTCAGCTTCTGTGTTTTTAGAATCAGCCCAACCCCTGAATCATTCTTGAATTGTTCTAAAAACGCACGGAGCGTTTCTCGAATGTTTTTTCTTGGAGACCACTGTGCAACACATAAAAAGTTAAAATCTGTGGTTAGATCTAGACTAAGATCGACATTTTTGTATTCTTTTACGGGGTAGTGTGCAACTTCAACTGGCTTCTCACACTTAAGAGCTAATTCATTGCCGAACTGGTCTTTAGCTTCGTAGACTGCATTTATAATGCTTTCTTTTGCGAACTCCGAGGGTACGATAACTTTATCGCAGATTTCATTGATCTGAGCTAGCCATTCTGGAGCCACCTTATCTGTTTCGATACCAGCAGTCACTCCAATGTTAGTACAATTAGGCACATGATAAGCTTTAAACTCAGGAGCAATCGTAACCATGATATTCAAATCAATCATGAGTTTTCCCTGTTGAACCGATGCTGCGGTGCGGGCAATATCTTCGTCAATCGCTTGTCGCTCTGGGGTGCTATCCCACATCCAAGCGGATTGGCCCCAATTAACAGGTTTAACATATACATCAAAAAGGTCGGGCCGGGCTTTCAAAGCACGCCACACAAACCGGGCGTGCTCGCCATAGCCGGAATGCGTAAGAATGGGGCCTGTTAACAATACTCTCTTTTTCATCTTATACCTCTTTTAGTTCCCAAAGTGCATAACCCTTTCTTGTATCCCATGATCCATATTTCTTATGGATCTCTTTAATGAGTTCCGGCCAGCGCTTTACAATATTCTCAAAATTATAGTTCTTTACTACATGAGCACGGCCCTTTCTTCCTAACTCTCTTCGATCCTCAGGAGACATCTCATACATCTTCTTGAGAGCAGCAACAAAGTCCCTCTCGGCTACACGATCTTCATAGATATATGGCACGTTCTGAGTGCCCACGATGATCTGCGAGGCAGGGTCAATGCCAACACCGAACTCGCACTTTCCATCTGTTATTTGCTCTTTCAGGCCGCCCGTCTTGTTAACAATGACGGGGCGTTCACAGGATAAAGACTCAAGCGTCGATAATCCAAAGCCTTCAGCATCAGAAATGTTTATTGTACAATCTGCAAGGTTATACATCATTGCTAGCTGCTCAGGAGGCATTTTAGTGGTTGAAAAAGAAACCTGCCCCTTATCCAAGCCAAATCTAGATAAAATATCAGTAAGGTTTGGACCGTTTGGATCGTGAGGCTCCGTGTGCATTAATAATTTTGCCTTATCGTGCCCTACTTCATCCAAGAACTTACCAAACCAATAAATGACTGTGCCAGCCAGCTTTCTTCTGGCGTTTCTATTATTCCAGAAGAAAATAAACTTATCTTTGTCTTCTTTGAGATTATCTGTTCTGAGTTTGTCTACGACCTCGTCCGTATGGGCCTTAAAGACCTCACTATGGACTGAATGAGGAAGGTATTCTCTATCCGTTTCAGGGGATACCTCAGAAACAATCTCATCAGTTACCTTAGAAATGGTTACAATTTTATCTGTTGAGTCATAGTATGGCTTGTTAAACAATGGCGCTGGGTGGTTATCCCAGACATGATAATAAACCATAGGCATTAAGGGTCGAATCTCATCCTCGATAGCCCATAGCCACTCAAAATATCTTGGGTCTGTCATAAACCATAAAACATCTGGCTTGTGCATCTTGATGACTGTTCTAACAATGTCTGGAGTTCCAAATTTATCAACTGGGTATGTGATCCAAGCGTCGCCGTATTCTTTTGTTTTGATTGGATTATAGTTATCGTGTTTTAATAATCCGCCCAAGCTTACTATCTCAAATTCTCCTGTCTTTAGAAGAGACTCGATAAAGATTTTTGTTTGGTGAGCAACGCCAGAAACCGAAAACGGCATATCTGATATTGTCATAACTTTAATTTTTTTCATTTACAATACTCTGTTTTATAAAAATCGCATCTACTGCACGATGTTCTGTTTTTTATTAGAAAACCGGAATCAATATTATAGATGGCGCTTGAAAGAAGTTTAAGAGCGTTTTTGACCCTTTTTGACCCACTTGTTATCTTGAATAGCTCTGTATTGTCTTTTTTCGCAGTCCTTTTCAGGAGACCAAAATACACATCGATATTCTCAGGGGGTATATCGTGCTTTTTCGAGAAAAAGTGCTTATAGAGAACTAGTTGGTAGGCCTTCATTTTGTCGGTCCTCTTTTTTGAGTCCCAGCCCCACGAACAAGACTTCCAATCGATCATAATAATTCTACCATTTCGATCTTTTATCACTAAGTCAACGAACCCTTTGAAATCGACATCATCTTCCCCATCAATTGGAACCTTCAGCCTTTCCTCTACTGAGAAGATTTCGTAGTTTGGGAAATGCGAGTCTAGTGTGGGCCTAATAAGCTTACACAGGATAGAGCCTTGTTCGAGCATCGCCAAGACAAGATCTTTGCGAATTTCTTTGTCTTCTTTAGCATATGACTCTTTCACCTCTTTGATTTCTTTAAAAAATTCATCATTAAAATGAGGCACTCCATCAAACGACTTATCGGATTTTGCTATCATTTCAGCAGCAGAGTGGATTGCTCTACCAAAAGCAGTGAACTCGGTGACGCTGAATTTGTCTACATTGTCAATGTATCGTAGCTTGTACTTGTGCGGGCATGTATTCCATACGTCAAGCTGAGAATAGCTTATTTTTTCCATGCTTTTATTATCTCAAATTTTAGTTTATTTGTAAAGTTCTTTTTCTAATGTACTTAGCTTGGTAAAGAGAACTGGGCAATATTTTTTAAGGTAAGAGCGCCCATTTTCTTTACAATAATAAGCTTCAAACCCTTCAGCGTAATATTCTTCCAATGAAGTGCAGGCATACGCTGACGGAAATGTTGCGCCGAGGAGCGAGTTAATCTTTTGATACCCTACAATATTGAAAAAATATTCATCAAGCAAGTTGCTATACTCTACCATAGCATAACTGCGGCGGGGAATTTCATCGTAACCGGCACGGTGTAAAACTGATGCCATCTTCATTCGCTTTGAAACGAACTCGTTTTTTAATTCACCGTCCATGAATACATGTTGCCCATAGCGTTCTTGTAGGGCATGTGATAATTCATGAACTATGTCATTTATGCAGTCCTTTTCATTTTCTTGCTTATCGGATAGAAAAATACAGCGGCTTTCCCTATCATAGTAGGCATTGATCATTCGCTCATTATATTCAGCTTCATTTGTAAAACAAACTTCGATGATATCGTTGAATGCTTTACGGGGAATGTTAGCTTCTATCCAATCTTTAATCAAAGAAAGGTTTAAGCGTTGACCAATGTTGATTTGATCTGACACCGGCACGCCATGAATACTTTGTTTTCTATTTGCACTTTCTTGTATATACTTTAACAACTTAAAGAACCTTAGCAGCTAGTGTTGCAACGTTTGACCGCTCACCTTTCTTCAGAGTAATGTGTCCTGCGATAGCATGTTCTTTAAATTTTTCGACCGCATAGGACAGCCCATTAGTGGTAGCATCCAGATAAACAGTGTCGATCTGCTCAATATCGCCAGTTAATACAATTTTGGTACCCTCGCCCACCCTTGTAAGGATTGTCTTTAACTCGTGAACAGAAAGGTTCTGCGCCTCATCAATGATAATGAAAGCATTGGCTATAGATCTTCCTCTGATATACGTCAAAGCCTCCATTTCGATTAATCCTTTGTCCATGTAGATATCAAGAGTTGTTCTATCATCTCCGATAAGGAACTTTAGATTATCCTGAATTGGGGCTAGCCACGGGGCGAGCTTTTCTTCAACTGTGCCGGGGAGGAAACCAATATCCCTTCCCATTGGCATGATGGGTCTGGATACTACTAATTTCTTGTAGCGGGCCTGATCTGCATTTTCGGGCGGCTCTAAAACCTGTTCCATACCGGCGGCTACTGCTAAAAGGGTTTTGCCACACCCCGCAGCGCCGATCAAAGAAACGATTGGAATGTTGGGATCGAGCAAAAGGTCTAGAGCGAAAGACTGCTCTTTGTTTCTTGGGCGAACACCAAAAACACTTTTAGAGCTTGACTTAGATCGAACTTTGAGCAAGGGCGTGTTATAGTCTGCAAATCTCGCAAGTGCAGTCTTTTTTTCGTTAGAGGAAGATACCAGCATTACAAACTGATTTGGTAGCAACTCTTTCTCTTCCTTGTCGATATAAACATCGTCGCCCGAGTAGTAACGATCAATGATTTCATCATCTACTAAGTGCTTGGTAAAGCCAGTGTATAAGTCGTCCTTTTCGGAAACAACTTGATTGATATTATAATCTTCGGACTTTAACCCTAGAGCGTCACATCGGACTCTCAAATTAATGTCTATTGAGACTACAATTACTTTCTTGTTTTCCTTCTGTAATGAAAGAGCACAAGCAAGAATTACATTGTCGCTGTCGTTTCTATTGGCTTCATCCGGTAAAAGACTTATATCCGATGTTTTGCTATATAAAAGCCCCTTTCCCTTTTCTATCCTTACTCCTGTGAGCAATGAGCCCTTGCCCCTTAATTCATCAAGGTGTCGTATTGCTGCTCTTGCGTTTGCACCAACAGTATCTTGCCTTTTCTTATGCTTATCTATCTCTTCAAGAACCTTTAATGGGACTACAATATCTGATCTTCCAAACTTCTTGAAAGCTACAGGGTCAGACAAATATACATTAGTATCTAGGATGTAAGTTTTTTTAGTTGCCATTATACAATCTCGTCAATAATACCCATCTTCAAGCACTCTTCAGCAGTAAACCATCTGTCTTTTTTAAGAATTTCGTTAAGATCTTTCGCACTAATCTTAGTGTGATCTTTGTAGATTTTCTTAATCTGCTTCATGAAGGAGTCAAGGTTTTCTACCTCTTCGACAATATCCTCGAACTTGCCCCACACGGCAGATGAAAGCTGGTGAATCAATAATCGGGAATTTTTAAACATAAACCTTTTATCTGCAACAACAGAGATCAAAGTAGCTGCCGATGCAGCATGGCCATCAATATATGTGTGTACAGGCGTAACAGAATTTACAATCGTATCCATCATCGAAAATCCATCTAGTAAAGATCCGCCATCAGAACTGATATGTACCCTTATTGGTGGTGGTGTTGCTCTATATCGAACACCAAACATTTGTAGATCTGTGTCGAGAGTTCTCACTGCCTTATTAAATAGTTTTGCATTAGGACCATCAACATTTCCATAGAACATAATACTGTTATCAATTGTTTCTACCGGAGCATTGGAATTATTGTTACCGCCGCCGTGATCTCCTAACAAAATAATTTGTTGCTGAGGTGTCTCGTTTGCCATTTCTTCTTTGGTGTCGGCGCTGCACCAGTATTTCTTGCCTTGTTGCATCTTTTTTCCTTTGTGTTAGTTCTTTACTAGCGTATTGTACTTTTCAATATTATATAGGACTTCATACAAACCTACAAGCCTGAATCCTTCTAAATCCTTCCTTGAGGTTAGTGCCTTGTTCAATTCTTCATAGGCTATATTGAAGTTTTCACATTTCACATCAAACGAGCTGGCTCGATCCATTTGGTCGTTGTAAAGATGAACTTTGTATACTTTATTTGTCATTGTTTCCTCCTTTAAATTTTATCTGGATGGTATGAGAACTGAATTGAAGCTAGACCATTATCGCAGTTCTCAGTAATATGCTTCTTAAATTCTTTATCTGAAGGGAAGTACATTGTATTATCGCCTTCGTAAAGGCTCCAAACTCCTAAATCATTCAGAACGTCCATCTTGTTTATTACTAAATGAGTAACGTAGTTCATTTTAATGGATTTCTTTAGAAAGTCTAAATTGAGCCAGTTACATTGCCTTGCTCTTCCAGTTGTTGAACCATACTCATTACCATACAACTGTAGCTTTTTGAAAACAGGGTTGGTGGGCTGGAACCTTTTCATGCCAACATAAGTCTCATATGCTTTACAAACGCCATAAACCTTACGAAGAGAGGACGGCTCTATAGCATTCAGAAAGATTGAGGCAGTAGTGCAGTGACTTGAGGTTACAAAGGGGTAATCTCCCCAGTCAATGTCAAGGCCAAATGCCTGCGCTCCCTCACAGAGTATTCTTGGGTTTTTGTGGTCGTGGTAGAATTCTCTATAAAGATCAATTAAGTACTCTTTTAGCTCAGGAACATCTTCGGCTCGCAAACCTGTCCTAGCATACTTGTCTGAGTATGCAGGCCCGTTTCCTCTTTTTGTTGAGCCAATCTTCTTATCCTTTAGATCTAGCTCAAGATGCTCATCTGTGATAATGTGGGCATTTTTAGCAATAAAAATAAGCCCCTTGGTCTTTACACCGTTGCTGTTTAGATAGTCTAGTTCTTTCTTAAATTGAGCAATGTTTACTACACAGCCGTTGCTTATAATAGACTTAATCCCAAAAAATACACCGGCTGGAATGTGATGGGTCACAAATTTTTTTCCATTATGGATTATAGTGTGCCCAGCATTACATCCTCCGTTAAATCTTAAAACATGAGAATAGTGGCCTTTCTTGCACAGGTGATGAGTAACCTTTCCTTTGCCTTCATCACCATATTGTAAACCTACTACTACGTCTGTGATCATTATATTGCCTCTGTTAGAAATCTTAATTTTTTACTTTTAAAATAAAAAAATTCTGCGTGTTCTATGCACCAGAATTTATAAGCAGTAAGTTTTACCTTACCATACAATCGTAATTTTTCTTTAGCTATAAAGATATAGTTTGAGTCTTTAGTTACACAATGCTCAGGTCTAAGATTATTAACATTTATCCAAGTACCTTTATCGTGAAAGGATAATAACTTTATTACTTCTTTTCCTTTATCATCTTTATATTTTACATATATTGGATATAAATTACTTTTTTTATTTACTTTGTAAATGTTACCTACTTTCAATTCTGTAACTTTCATTTACGTTTTTGATTGTGTCATATTTTGAGAGATATTTTAAGGCTACTTCTTTTCGATGTTGTCTTCTGGAATATAAAAGTAGTAGTTAAAGCGATCTTTTACAAGAGCCTGAAGGTTTTCTTTACTTACGCCTAAGATGCGAGCCATGTGGACACCGTTACGACTCACCGACATACTATAGCGGATTACTGCATCTTTTGTGATGTCGCCCATCGATCGCAATAGATTAACACCGTAAAAGCGGCCCTTCAAGAGTCTACCAGAAATTTCTAATTTCAAGGCAATCAACTCTTCTAAGGAAAGCTTGGCAATAAATTGCTCAAAGTCCTTAGAGGACTTGTGTTGTTCAATTAATTTTTTTGCGTTTGAGAAATCTGGTATGTGATACTTATATCTTCTTACCGGCTCATCTTTTGCTGACATTTTTCATCATCTCTTTCAATGATTTTATCAAAAAGTCGTCGATACTTAAAGAGCTGTTTGGGCTTTTCGACTCCTCAAGTTGATTCATAAACTTTTCTGCTGATGAAATTGGAGTGCTATTGATATTTGTTGCATCTGTGCCGGTTATTTCCCTCTCAGCAAGATTAAAGCGGATCTTAATTTGAGTAATGAGGGTGGAAATGAAATCCTTAACATCAGTCGCATCAGTAAGCATGTTAACGCCGTCTTTTACGGCAGCGATTGCCACTTTAACGTCTTCTGACGCCAATTCACGACCTGTATCGTCCAAACCAGAAATCTGAGGCATCATTTCTTCTTGTTCTGGATCAAGTACTTTCTGTGCTGCCTTTTCTTTCTTAACTTTGGCTTTTTCGTCTGGAGTGACAGGCATTACTTCACCTTCTGGGTCAATCTCCCCTTCCTGTTCATCTGCGTCCAGATCTAGATTAAGATCGCCAAGCTCGTCATCTTCTTGCTCAGACATTAGCTCATCTTCAGCAGGTGGCGGTTCTTCAGTTTGATCTGGGGCCTTTGAAACTGTAAATTTTTCTCCTGAGGGCTCGCCTCCCACGGCGAGGCCAACAGGTTCATCAGTAGTCGATAGATCTAGGCCTTTCTTAGCAAGAACAGAAATCATGCTATTTTTAATAGCCTGAATATAGTGAGCGGCATAAGAAAGTCTTTGCTCTTTTGACGAAGCTAAAGTTTTGTACTGGGTTGGAAGACCTTTAATAAATTTTTCAAGTGTTTTGGCAGCGATATTGGTACCAGTACTTGAAGTCAGTTCGTTATCGGCCAACTCTTTCAGGAGCTTTGATTCTAGAATTTTACCTCTAATGTATTTTCTGAGAACCCTTTCTTCTAAAAGCTTGCCTCTTTTGTATTTTTCGACTATTTCGTTCTTGCTTTTCATGTTATAATTAGGCTCCTTTCCTGTAAGTATGCTGAAGATCTTTTGAACGTTTTCAGGATCGACAGAGTCTGGAACAAATTTAGTGAATTCCTCATAGTTTCCAGACTGGATTGCCGCTCTCATATCTGTAGCACTTACTTTAGCATCTTCAGATGCGGCTAATGGGTCTACTACTACAGCCTCTACATTAAATCTCTTGTCTACCTCGCTAGCATGGTAATTAATAACTCTATCAGCAACTTTAGTATGTTTTGGGTCTGCTTTCGATGCTGCAACTAAAATATCAGCATTATCTTTTGCGACTTCAGCGGCAATGAGACCAACTTTAACCATTGGGCTGTTGGATAGGATCGGCTGGCCAGCTATTCCTTTTTTTATGTTTGCTGGTGTGTCGCTGTAGGTCTTACCAGTGGCGACTTTATCAAAGTATACTAACTCAACCAACCCCAATAGACCTTCTTCTTCAAGCATTATCTCGAAAACTTTTTCTGCTTGCTCAGCGGTTACAGTCCCTCTTGTGTCCTTTCCAGATACAATATAGACTTGATCAAGCGGGCCGGCTTTTTTGATTGCTTGTTTTATAAGCTCTATATGCCCTTTGTGCGGTGGCTTAAATCCACCGGGGATGAAAAGAATACTGGATAGCTCACGCTCTTTTGATTCTCGGATCACTGATCTATTGGCCCTCGTAAACTTGCTTCTATCGACCAACTTTATTGTAGTCCCTCCCAAGGATATAACGTAGCCCTCACCGATTGGTATGTCCCCAATCGATGCCCGTATTTGGTCATTCTTGGTATCTAGCGAGGCAACAATGTCGTTCTTCACTTCCATTAACGCCATGTAACATTCGAAGAGGTCGTTGACCTTCGATTTATGATCTTCAACGAGTGATTTAATTGATTCTTTTTTTGAATTTGTAAATTTACTCTGTGAGTCAATCCAAGGTAAAAAATTACTTGCCAAATTATTAAAATCATTAGCTGTCTGAAAGTTAATATACCTGTAGAATATATTTGGCAAATCGGATAGGCGTGCCGCTGAAAAGTCGCCAGCCATAAAATCTAAAGAATCCTTACAAGAATTTATTTTTGCTTGGACTTTAGACAGTTTTCTTACATCGAAATTGATATCCGTATCGGAATGAACTGGGCTCAACAACAGTACATCGCCCAATAAGGTGTTTGAAAAGTCCGTTAAAGGTTTTTTTTCTCCGCCCAGTTCAATCATGCCATGAACAGCAATTGCTAGCTCTGACTTTGATATGTCTCGGCCAAGATCTGAATCAGCCTTAACCGTGTATTCGACTACATTCGGCTTAAACTTATAATGGCCATCTAGTAGTTCGGGTCTATTAAAATAAAGTAAGTCTCCGAAATAATATCCCTGAAAGTTCTCTGGAAAGTTCTTTTCAACTAGAGAAAAAGCTTCTGTCATTTTATTCGCAAATTGAATGTATGACTCCGAGGGCTCCTTTCCCTTATCTCTATGACGCTTGTTCAAGAGAACGTCTTGCATCTGCTCGGGGCTTTTCACTTTACCGTCATAGGATTTGACTACAAACGCATTTTTGTCAGCGAATATAAATTCGCCGGATTCATCACGTCCAAATATAACAGCAGGGGAGCCGTCCCATTTTAGAGTTGTGCTGTTTTTCTCTTTCAATGCTTTTTCGATTAAATCTAAAGCTGTCAAAGCCCCCTCGGAACCTTGCCAAAGCATTAGATCCTCAGGATGGTGGATTCTTCCTTTTGGTAGGGTGCCCTCTGTGACAAGATCGTTTTCTGTACTGTTGCGATGAGGCAAATCGACTACATTATTGACCATTTGATGAATTACTTCATAATCTTCTTCGCTGACGTTTTGTTCATCATTTATATATTTGATGAGATTGTCAATAGAGGTCATTTGGTCTTTGCTAAGTTTTCCATCGAAAAGTATTTTAACTATCTGATCAGGATCACTAATCTGTTCTTTTGTCTCTCTGCGCTTTAAACCAGTAAAACCGCCCCAAGCGTATCCTTTTGTTTTGGCTATTGCATTTAAAAGGACGTGCCTATGATGGCCGTTATACTTATCTCCGTACTCAGGCTGCGTTGACCATTTCATAAAATCAACATCTCCAAACATAAAATCAGTTTGGACAAAGCCGTTAGATTCGTCGCCTAGGATTGGAGTTTTAAAATGTACAGAATTTCCTGAATGGGCGATCCATCCTCGTAGAGTCTTTTTTAACTCTTTCAGCCTTTTTCCCTTTGCTGATGGCAATTCTGATAATCCAAGCTCGGGCTTATTCTCTATTAACCACTTTAATAAAATAGCAGTTAGATCATCTTTGTTCGAGGAGTCATAACTAACTGCTATATCTAAGTCCCCTGAGGTTTCTCTTTTCCCAGTTGTGCCTAGTTTATTGTTTACTAGTGGCAGACCAGTTAAATCCTCTAGCCATTGCAAGGTTCCATCTACATTTTCTCTTTTAATGCGCTTTGTTGCAGGTTCTTTTTCTGGCGTCTTGAAGATGTTGCCGCCCTCTTTTAAAGAGCGCTTATTATTTCCGAAATCATCATCGGCCCAGCCAGATATACCTCCTGCTACGCTCCCGCCTGCCATAGAGGAAATTTCTTCGAGCTTCTTGTAATTATAATGGATATCCTGTTCGGCAGGGTCAGCGGCATCACTAGCAGCTTCTTCGGATTCGGACAAAGATTTAGTTATTTTTAATTTTAATTTTAACATTTCCGAGCAATCTTTCAGTTAGGATTCTTGAAAGCATCTCATTACGATCTGCTTTTTGATTTTCACGCAAAGGTCGCTTTTTACTCTTTTTGGAAACCTCGGCTTGGTCAAATGCTGGATCAACGTTCTCATTAACCCCGAAGCCGGATGCGGCGGCTCTTCTCCTTTTAAAGTCTGCTAATTGCGCTTTGTGCTGCCTTTCAGCCTCTCTTTTAAGTGGTCCCGGTGGCATACGGTCAATTCTTCTCCGATCGGCTATTAACTGGTCATACTCTTTACTAAGATCGGCAGATTTGGCAAGGGCTGTATTTGTACTGCCAGAGCTTGGCGCCGCCCCCTTAGCAGGAGCGGACTTGACATTCTTGCCAGCCTCAGCCTTCTTGCCAGCCTCAGCCTTTTCATCTTCTCTAACTTCTAACCAAGTTTGTAACCAAAGTGTAATAGCAGATACACTCTTTTCAAAATCACGATTTCTTTTTGGAAAACCTGAATGCTTGCGCCGCAATTTATTTATTGCTCTTTGTGTTTCTCTATTATACTTACCGGTAACTTTAATTTTCATGCCGGGGTCTTTAGTTTCTTTATGGTAGTCTTCAATTGCTTTCTGGAGCGATATTATATGTTTACCTTCTCGTTGTTTCTTCGATAGCCGGGACTTCTTGCCGCCGCTGGCCCGAAGGCGTCGAACACGGCCCCGCCATAGAAAGGGAGTAGCTTTATAAAGGGCAGCGAACGCCTTGCGGTCGTCGAGTGCTGCAATTTCCCTCCTAACAGATTTAACTGTTGGAGCTTCCATACTTAGAGGACTTGAATCAGATAATTTTTTTAGTTGTGCGATAGTATTAAGAAGTTTCAGGTCTACATACGCAACTTTGTCTGGTTCAACTCCTATTCTTTTTGCTACATCTTGTCTGTCTATTATTCTTCTTTCCAGTTCTTTTTTTTCTGCAGGTAGCAAGTCCGGGCCTTGGTCTTTCCGGCGCTGCTTGTCGGCTGCAAAAGATTGATTTATGTTAGGGGCGGCGCCCACTTCGTTCACTTGTTTTTTGTTTTCCTTCATTTTGTATTGGTCCTCGAAGTCACGGAAATTCATAAATTTTCGGATATTTTCAATATTTCCTTTTTGGTATGCTTCGTTTTCTAAGCTCCGCATCGTTTCATCAGTTTGGGCATAGCCTTTTTCTGTGCTAGAATCCAAAGGAATTTCGCCATTGCAATTTTGGCAATGATGTACAAGTTCGTGCGAAAGTGATCTCAATATATCCTTTGGGTGCCTATTTGTGGTATAGACAACAATGGACATTTCTTGAGGGTTATAGTGTGCAGTCTTGCCAAGCGGATCTTGTCCTGCGCTATTATCCTCTATAAAATCAATTGTAACCGGCTTTTCAAACCTTAGATTTTTACTAGAAAAATCCATAAAATCATTAACTAGTTTGCTATTTTTTGAATAGAATAGATTATCTGGATTTACTATTTCATACATCATGATAAATAGTGGCTAAGCTGCCGAAAACATTTTTTTAGCTAGCTGGTACCTCTTCTTCATGGCAAGTTCTTTATCCTTTGGTCGCTCAATATACTTAGAAAATAGGGCGGCTGCGGTGGGGATGTCGTCTACTCCTTGAAGCTCGTTCTGGAACCTTCTGCCGAATCCGCCTTGTAGCTCTTTAGCTATAATAGCTGTATTTTGCTCAGGGCTGAATCGAATATCGCCCGAGGCAAGACGACTATCTGCAAAAGATTTATTAAACTTGCCGGGCCTTATTCTTTTGTAAAGTTCTCTTGTTTTATTGAACTCGTTAGCAAGTTTTGGGTTGTTTTTGCTTACCAGTGTCCCTGCGCCATTTCTATGGACTTGGAACAAGCCAATTGAATTACCTGAATCTCCTACCGCTTCTGATCTTAATCTAGACTCGGCGTAAGCATTAACAATTGCGGCTTTAGCAATCAAGTCAGAGAACCCGTAACTTGTTAGGGAATTGTATATAATTCTTAAGTTTACAAGCTGTTCCCCGCTTAAATTAGCATTTAATTTTAAATCTGAACTTGTACTTTGAGAAAATCCTTTATCCTGCTTGGACAAGAGCCTTTGCATCGACGCAGGGTCGGACATTCTTGGTGGCATATTAGACAAAACGTCTGAAATATATTTCTTGGCTATAGGTTCCGGCATATGCAGGCCGTCGCCGCCCTTTTTATAGTAGGGGAGAACATAGTCGTAAGGATCTACAAATTTAACATAAGGAAATACACTTAGCTGGCTTTCAAGTCTTCTGTTCTTCTCTTCCCTTTCTTTGAATAATTTTAAATATTTCTTAGAGCCTGATTTGCTTACTACTGGCGGTGGTGGTCCTAAAAAAATAATAAGAGCCTTTGGAGAGATCTTGTGGATTTTTTGAACCAAGCTGGCCGCTCCTGATGTTGGGCCATTGCCTCCCAAGTTCAAGACAACGCTTAGTCGCTGAGACGCTTTTACTGCTTCATTGAGTTGTCGGTCGGTGTTCCCGACTTGTTCTTGGGTTTTTTCCAGTGTTTCAAAGAAGCTGCTGTCGTTAGTCATCTGCCCGATGCTTCGACCGGGACGGGCCAAAGAGCTACCCGGACCTCCAATTACTGTGGTACCACGAGAACTCAGTTCCGACTCAAGAACTTTACCAATTCCACCGGCCATTTGGCTGTCACCAGCGAGAATGGCAACGCCGCCCGGATAAATAGAAGGGCTATTGTATTTTTTCAAAATAGTCGGTGCATCGGGAATTAAGTTAAATGCACTTGAGAAAAGTTTCCCTATTAATACACCACTAATTGCAAAAATTGCTAAAAGCACTTGCCCAATAGTTGAAATAGCATTGTCAGATGATATCATCTTTGTTAGGCTGGCAACATCTATACCTTCACCTGCAAACTTATTAACAAGCTTTGACACTTCGCTTTCTTTATTAGTAGGATCAATAGTCTTGGAGAGAGTGTCTTTGAGAGTATCGTTTTTTTCAGGGTCTACTAGTTCCCCTGCCTGAGATGTTAGTTTCTTATACTTACCAATTTCTCCTACAACTCCTAAAGTTCTTTTAGCGGCAGATCCAAGGGTAGCCTTGCTAACAAATTCTCCGCTTGCTTTGGCTGCGCCGGATGCGAATTTGTGTGTGCCTCTTGCGAATTTAAAGCTCCCCGAGGCCATATCGAACATTCTTCTTACTATGTGAGGGTTTTTTAGCTCTTCTTTTGCTACAACTTTGGCCCCATCTATAATATCAATAAATTTAATCGCCTCCTCAGTGGTCATCATGCGTTTATCAACGGCAGCAGTTAGGACTTTGTTTAGTTTCTCCGGGTGCTTGCCCAGCATTGCAGCGCCTCTAGAAATAAATTTAGGCATTAAATCAAGAGACTTAAATGTATACTTTATACTTTTACCGGCCAGATCACCGACTCCGGGGAATATCGAAATACCAGAAAGAGCACTATACAGGGCTGCGGTTAGGGCTTTACTTAACAGACCGCTCGCATGTTTCAGTTTACCTGCTTCCCTTGGATCTACCGACCCCAGTTCAGCTTTCGCTAGCAAACTGACGGCACTGTAACCTGTTTTTTCAAACTCAGAATAATATTCAAGTGCTTCTTTGGCGTACCAGACCATATTAGCAGCGTCGAATATTGCTCCAGAGCCGTAGAAGAAATCGCCTATCACCCCCAGACCATCTAAAAGAACATGGCCTACATCGGCGGCGACACCTTCCGTAATCGGTGGAGCACTAAGCTCATCTACTGGCCGCCGAGCAGGGTACGCTTCCCAGCCCTTATTAGAGGCTTTTCTTTTGCCTAATAGGGCATTACGATTTTTTGTATCTCTTTCGTAGGTTCTTTTATACCAAGGAGTGTCGCTCATATATTAAATAGTAAATTTTTCATCATATAATCTGTTCTTGAGGTCAAATAAATCATCAAGTAGCCCAGCCCGCCGCAAAGCTTTGAAAGTTAAGTTCTCTATGGATGCGGGACCGTCTTTTTTTAGACCCGTTGACCTCATTGATTTGATTTTTTTGATTAATCGATTAACTTGAGAATGTGTTGGGTGCTTCCTGCGAAGCAAGAACTCTATTTTTCGTCTATAGCGGTAAACTTTTTTTGTAAGGGCAGCCATATCATATATTGCTGCTCGGTCAGATGGAAACGAGATCCATGCATCATTAAGTATACTGTATACACCTGTTGAGTGGTGAGGCTCGGATATATCCTCTACATAAATCTCAACTTCATGGCCCCTTATCTTTATATCATGCTTTTGGTTCCAAAGAGCTGCTTTAGCTGAAAAGAGCTCTCTAAGCACATCTTTATATTCGTTGATTTTATCATAATCAACAACAATATGAAGGTCTATATCGCTAGCAGGATGATAAACAAGGTTTGCTAAACTTCCTGTAAATCTAATATCGTCATACTGGATGTTGTCAATTCCTAAAAAACCTAAGAACTCTTCTGCAATGATCATCAAGGCAGATTTTACTGAGGTTGAGAGTTTGTCATCCTCATCCCAGAACTTAGGATGTAATTTGCCTTTTGATTTAAAATCTAAATAATTTGACATTAGCTTTCTTTAATAGATATTACGAACGGCCCTCTACCTTTAATTACTCTGTGCCAAGTCATTTTTGGTATAAAGAGCTTTGCTCCCTTGTAAAGTTTTTGAGGTAGTTCATTATCCATTTGAAAACACCACCCATCGCTTTCCAAGACTAATACATGCCTGTCTTTTTCATCCATGTGCCAGACTAGTTCTTTTACTGGGACAGAACTGCTAAATTCTCTTAATATGACGCCATTATCTAATATAACTTGGCTGAAAGGTAGGGCTGGAACCTTACCAAAATCTTCCGGGTACATCTTCGCCAAAGTCCTTGTGTGCTCGACAGGCCCAGTAACCTGCTTTCGTCTTATCTTTCTTTTCAGAGCATTTATGTCTTTTAGCAAAAGACGCCCGTGCATCGGAATCATTCCAATTGCCCTTTAGGCCCCCAGATGAATCTCCATAGGTAATTTTCTTGATATTTTTTGTTTTAGGGTCACGGACATATACTTTATACTTTTTACCGCCAGAATTACGCTTTGGCTTGTTCAAAGGAGGGTCTTTTTTTTCTTTAACTTTTTTTTCTTTAATCAACATTGGCATATCCAGTAGCACTTTTTTCCCTTCATAGACTCCAACTAGACCTACGTCTGACTTAAATAATTCTTCTTCATCTTCATTAGCATGGTATAAGCCTTTTTTCCAGAGATTGCGTGCTTCGTTTATAAGTTCTAAGTCCGCTTTGGATGAGGGTCGAAAGATATTTTCTGAGATGCTGATTTTATTCTTTATATGATAGGCTAAATTTTCTGAGATGGCGTCTTCAAATATTTGCCGGGTTTCCTGTATAAGGGAGTCCATTTCCTGCTCTCTAGATAGGGCTGCGTCTATTAGTGCAGCCGAGTCTTCTTTTTTGTTTATTTTAAAGTCGTTCCATTTCTTATTCATTATTTTTTACCTTTTGCTGATTTCTTTCCCCAAGACTTGCCTCGACCTTTTTCTTTGCACGCAGCAGGAGTGGGCCGGCACGAAGGGTATTTTGCCCTCTTTTCGCCTTTTTTTCTGCCGCATGGCTTGCATTTTCCGTTACGGCAAGTATTGCAGTCCACCCAACCTCCCTTTTTACCGGGAGCACCTTTACGTTTAAACCAATCTCTTAGCGAACTTTCTTTACTTGATTCAGTGCCAGCCTTCTTTCTTTTCTTTTTTTTCTCATCAAGTATTTTATCTATTACGTCTACTTGTTGATTATGAAGTTCAGATGATTTTTCTGAAGCTTTTGCAATATCTGTTGCCTGTCTAGCCTGCTTTGCATGTTCGGTAGCAGACTTTTTAAGTTTAATTTTTATTTTTTTCAACTTGGGCTTTTCCTTTTTGGTAAGCTTTTCTTTCATTTTTTAGATTTATTTCCCCAGTTTTTAGCACCAACTTTGCGACACTTTACTAAGGCACCAGACGCATAAGCAGAAGGGAACACTGAGTAGCGAGCCTTAACTTTGTAATAGCAAGCGTCTCTTTTAGTCTTCTTTTTCTTCTTGCGTTTTGATTTGCGTTTTGATTTGCGTTTTTTTCTTTTCTCTACTATCGCAGCCAATTCTTCATAAACTAACTCTTCAATAGTTTCCATTAATTGATTTTTTTTGATAGTTTGCGTCTCTGCTGCATATCTTGCTTTAATTGCACCATCTGGATCTGAAGTGCCGCCAACTCTAGTTAGTTTTTCACCACTTTTCTTGTATATAACATGAGTGCCACTTTTGCCACTTTCCGTTTTACACTTTCTTTCTATAGTAGTGTAGGGCATTTTAATCCTCGATTGGTCCACCTGAGACCCAAGCATCACATGTTCTTTTAGCAGCACACTTAAATTTTAAAAACTGACAATATCCAACCCTTCCAGCATCAATTGTTGCCCATGGTTCACCTTCATCACCAATGCCTTCTGCTATACAAGACTGCATTTTCTTTTTAAGATTGAAAGCAGCACAAGTTCCACAAATCATATCTTTTAATTCTTCTTCGGAATCAACGTTCCACATCTCCATCTTTGCAGCCCAAAACTTTTCATTTGGTTTAGATGGGTCTGGTGGTCCGTAGTTTTGCTCTTTAATAGCTTTGTTGCGATTTTTTAAATTCAAGTTTATATCTTGAGTCGCTGGAGGACATTTAAATTTTTTGGATACTTTTATTTTAATATTCATCGTTTAATAATTAGTTTAATTTTTTTACCAATTAGTGTTTTGTTAGCTAATCTTTTCATTAAGTTTAAATTATTCGGAGGCATTTTATAGTTTTTCATGTCTGAAAGTTTGACCCATTCAGATTTCTGATGCTCAGACTTGACTTTGTTTTGGTCTATTTTCCCTTCCCATTTCTCACAAGCAAAGAAATAAACATTCTTTTTATCATCAGGGCCCTTTGTTTGGTATAAGATTTTTAAATCTTGAGGATATACTCTTAAACCAGTCTCTTCATAAACTTCTCTAATGGCTGTCTGTAGAGGTTCTTCTCCTTTTTCAGATCCACCACCGGGAAAAGACCACATATTGGGAAATTTGATATTCATTCCAACCGGTCTTAAAAGAAGTAAAAATTCATCACCTCTCTTTAACACAACGAGGGCTGAAAACTGCCTTCCTTGCGAATCAACTTCGCTGTACATTAAGCCTCACCCTCTGAGGTAGTTGTCATCAAGCTTTGAAAACGCAATTTATCATAAACACCTTTAAATAACTCTCGATATTCTGGATTTGCAATGTTGGACTTCTCTAACTCATCTAATAAGAACCAAAGTGAGGCATTTTCGTCTTCAAGTTCTTGTAGTTTGCTTTTTAATCCTTCGATCTCTAAATTTAGTTCTTTAAACGTCTTCACTTTTTTACCAAAAATGCTACACTATAACTAGCTTGGAGACAACATGAATATTACTTCTTTATTTGCAATTGCCACAGCACTGACCACTGTTAAGAAAAGAGTCAAGTATTTACTTGCCGATTACGATACAGTAGGTGGGGAAAGAACTTTGCTGCTTTTGTGCGAGTTGTTCGTTGCTATGATGATATGCTCAGAAAACCTCTCAGAGATCTTAAAAGATGATAAAGGCTACATAAGCACAAACGTATATGGTGATCAAGAAAAGCTAAAAGTGCTATATTCTAATCTACTAGATGCGGCTGCGATTGAAAAAGAATTGTCTGAGCTTGTGTCTGTAAGGCTACACTAGTTGAATTATCTATCAAACAGCACAACTGAATTAGGATCACTAGGGCTTACGCCTATGTTCACTGTCCTGACATCGGCCAGCTCAGAAACGCCCTCGTTTTTTGCCACTTTTACCATTTCGCTAATCAAACTTAAGAGCAGTCTATCTGGAACAATGGTATACAACCTCTTTATCCAGTCTTTAATGGACAGAACTAGTTTATGTTCATCCGACTCAGAACTATGCCGTATTTTTGACTTAATAGTTACAATTATTTCCTGTAGTTCATCTTCCAGATAGAACTTGTCTCTATCGCTAGTTTTATTGTTTGCAACAGCAACAACGTCTATCAACATATCGACTTTTTGCATCTCGACCCAATACATTGTTTTACCGTTCATGGTTTTCAATCTACCATGATCATATACCATTAGATTGGTGTTAGAGCCAAGTCCTGAGAACAGCTTATCGGCTTCCATGTCATACCTTGTTCGATCTTTGGCGGCTGTATGGTCATGGGCCTCATTGTCAAGCGAACCTGAAAATACCTTTAGGACGTGGTCATTGTCTAGGAGCCAAACAGCTCCAAACGAGCCTGCGCCAAGGAACCTTTCTAGATTAACTTTTTGAAAAATAGAGTTGTATCTTACGAGCCAATTAATAAATTTTTCTCCATCGCCAGCAGACAACTCTTTCTCGTTAAAAACATCATGATCTTCGCTCCAAGAGGACGCTATTATGCTTCTAAATGCGTAGCTTTTTTGAAAGGTGTCGAGCATGACCCTTAAATTGTTGTTTATAGATGAAACTCTATCCTCATTGTTCAAGAATAGCTTTTTAGAGGAGGGTTTGCTAGGTATAGTTGTCTCTAAAGACTCCTCTATTACTTTTTTTAATTGTGCGATTGGATTCATATTAGTCAGACGCAGGCATGTAGTCCTCAGGTCTTGATATGTCCACACCTAACTGATGCTTGCCGGCGTCAACTGCTCGTTCCTCTGCCGATGATTTTTTCGGGGAAGCAGTCATTCTGGATATACTGTTGATAGCATTAGCTACTGCGGTTATGGCCTGCCCAGATTGTTCGATATTGGCCAACTCTCTATCTACAACAGGGGTGACCGAGTTCACTAGCCTTGGAGTGTTGCCGTCTTCACTAGTCATGGCAACAATGTACCCTAACGCTCCAGCAGTTAACTCTCCATAAATTCCATCTACCGAAATCATATCAGAGACTCGTTCTTTTTCAAGGAAATATTGATTGATGGCTCCCTGAAGTTTTGCGACAGTCTCTCCCATACAATTTCTCTTTAAGCCAATAAATCCGGGCTGCTGACACTTTCTGTATTTACCAAGCCTATCTCTAGTTAGAGATTTTTCCAATACGCTAGTATTAATCTTGGCAGACTCATTTATGATTTTTTCAACCTCTTCTTTGATCAGCCGCTTAAGCTTTCCCAATTTTATCTTCATGTCGGTTCTCCGTCTAAGGTAAATAGTCCATATTTTAGACAGGAGGCTCGACATTTTGACAGACAGCTCCAAAGAATGTTTGTTCATATAAGAGAACTGAGATGAGGTACTTCTTTTGATGGGGAGCCCATTCTTCATTTTTGAAAATATGCTCGGCTTGGTGACGAAACCGATCCATGACCATTTTACACGACTCATAGTCTATTTTGTGGTTATTGTTGTGTGCCGCCTTGAGCAGCAAGATTCTAGGGTGTATGATATCAGCAATAGTTCTTAAACCTTCAATGATTTCAGGAGAATTCTGTTCTTTGTACTTGACAAGCTCGGCTTCATGGGCTATAATCCTGCTAGACTCTTTCTCCAAGAGAGCTATATAAGAGGATAGTTTACCTATTTCTTCATTTAGTATTCTATTTTCCCTTGAAACCCTATAGTCATGCTTTACATGCTCGCTTACATACAAGCAGGCCCCTCCTAGAATGAGCATCAAGGCTAAGAGCCTATGCGCTTTTTTAGAAAAAAAATGAATTATAGCTTTCATAGAAGAACCCCTCTAAATAAATAGGAAACAATGAGCAAAGCTTTTTTTTATTACACCATTGGTCAGACACTGGCGTGGTTTGCATCTAATGCTCAGTTTGTTTGGAAGTGGCCTCGACAAAATTCCATAACGCTGGCGTTGTTGGTTTCAATACCTATAACTGTATGTTTTACGCTAGGGACTAAAGAGGTCTACACTGTTACAGGGTCTGCATGGTCGGCAAGGCTGATGGCCTTTGGCCTTTCATATATATCTTTTCCCTTTTTAACCTATGTTTTTCTCAAAGAGTCTATTTTCGAACCAAAGATCTTCATTAGCAATCTTTTAGCAGTATTGCTGATAATGATTCAAATATTCTGGAAAACCAACTAATGATAAACCCCACCACAGAAAAAAGAAAAAACGCTATAAAAGAAATTCTAACAGAACGATTTAATAATATCCCACTTTACGACAAGTCCAAACGTACCATAGAGGTTTCAGTAACAAGACCGTTCCGAACACGGCGTCTTGTGAGAGACGACTCAGCCGAATCTACTCTTAGTTCTGTTGAGGCTCTGCATGTAGTCGTTCGAGTTTCGACTATTGGATATCTTGAAAACAAGGTCAATAAGCCGAGGAAATTCACGTCTCATACAAAGCTAGGCGGCTACGACCTGCCATCTTTAGGCTTGCTTGATGTTCCAGAAGAAGAGCAGGCAAAGAATATTGCTGATCATATTTTAAATACTTATTTTCGCTATGATTTAGAGGACTGTCAAGAGTAAACTAAAATGATAAAAGAGGTAGAGGCAGACATACAGGCACAATTCAGAAACTTATGTATCAGCCTCTATCAAGCAACAGGAGCGTTCAACAGAAAAAGCTTTAATCAGCATGGCATCTGGAGGGCAAGCATAAATCTTGATATAATTTCAAGGCTAGATGGAACAATCGCCCTACTTTATACAATACATCATGGAAACCCACTAAACGTAGTCACGCTTCAACCTATAAGACACGTAACAGAGCACACTTGGCCCTCTAAAAAGCTATTCATAGAAAATCCTGACCAAGTTTTAAAGCAAAACCATGAAAATCTCAAAAAAACTAAAAAAAAGTTTCTATCATATAAGATCTAGCCTTGATAGAAAAAGAGACTGAGAAGTTTAATACGCAAATTTCAAAATCTGGAATAGAGATCGTCGCCAAAGTCAAGCTCTTAAGTTGAAATTATAGGTATCTTTGGAAGTGTTCTTTAAGAGTTCTGGCTTCATTGGGTTTGAGTTTAGTGACTTCCTGTTTCCATTCGGAATGAGAAAGCTCTTTGCCGTTTAGGAACCAAGACTTGTCGCCGTTTGCCCATTCAATTGCTGGGCCGTCTTCACGGTGGCGTTTGCCGTTTAGGAACCATTCCTTGGTGCCGTTGGCTTCTTCAATTGCTGGGCCATCTTCACGGTGACGTTTGTCGTTTAGCCACCAGCTCTTGTCACCGTTTGCACTTTCAAATGCTGGGCCGTCTTCACGGTGAAGTTTGTCGTTTTGATACCATGCCTTGTCGCCGTTTGCAAATTCAATCGCTGGGCCGTCTTCACGGTGGCGTTTGCCGTTTATGTACCATTCCTCGTTGCCGTTATCATATTTAACTGCTGGGCCGTCTTCACGGTGGCGTTTGCCGTGCCGACGCCATTCTGTAAGGAAACCTGCCCATTTAACTGCTGGGCCATCTTCACGGTGTAATTGTCCCTTTTTGTCGTAGTATTTGTAATAACCGGGATTCTTAATATAATACCCGCCATTATCAAGAATTCTATAGTCAAAGCGGGCGGCGCCCTGTTTGACCCGATCAGGCATTACGTCTTTTAAAGATTTTACAATTTCATTAAGCTCGTAAAAGACCTTATCTTTTTTAATGGGAGCATCATCTTTGTCCATAAAATGCTTTCTTCCATAATGGAATTGGTACTTTTCGCTGGGATCTTTTTTGCTAATGAAGATAATCAAGGGGTCGTCGGGCTTATGATAGTCTTCGTAATAATCCAGACCGGGCGCTGCGGTACACCAATCGGTACCTTTGCCAAGGGCGCAGGAAGCACCTTTTGTTTCGGGAATGTAAACTTTCCATTTATCATCCTCATAGATTAGGTTTTGGCCTTCACCTTTGCGGGAGTTTTCAATTTTATCTGCTATATGCTTGTCGTATTCTGGCTTGGCTTCCGCAACAGTAAAAATCAGCTCTTCAGGTGAATCGATTTGAGACAGAGACTTCTTTGCTAAGAAGCGCTGAAGGTTTTGTTGTTTGATCTGGAAGAACAGTTCTGCGGAATTGGTGAATTCTGGATCAAATATATCATGAAGGTCTGTAAGCTTGGGCTTATTTTTAATCAAATAAGATATCATCCAATTCGCAAGCACGCCTTTGTATTTTTCTTCTATATCGCTAGGAATAGCGGAATTAATATATTTTTTAGTAGCTGAAGACTTTAGAGGGGTTATTTCGGGATAAGCCTTTTTAAATTTTTTAGAATCAAGACGCAGAAGCGCATCTTCTAGCTTTACTTCACTAAGAAGGGCCTTGCTTTCTATTATCAGCTTTATCATGTTATAATTAGTTTACAGCATTTCAAGATTAAAGCCTTTTATCAGTAATGTAATAGCCCGAAGGGCTGGGGGCCGTCTTCACGGTGGTGTTCGCCTTTGCAATTATAGTATTTTTCAGATTTTGTTTTCTATTTATTACATGCAGAAACTACTAAACAAATGGCGAGCTTATATCCGAGAGAATGAAAATGATCAAGAAAAAATAGATGTTGCCACCGATCAACTTGAAGACGTTTTAACAGAGCAGAAAGTGCAAGTGCTAAGACGAGGAATGCGAGATAAAGACCCCAATGGTCCAATTCACAAACTTCAGAACATGCTAAAGAATCTAAAGCCGCCTCTTTATGCCGAACAACCTGATGGCGTCTATGGTGGGAAAACGCAAGAAGCCGTAAAGGATTTTCAAAGAACGCAAGTTAAAGCAAAAAAAATGCCACCTAGAAATGAAAGAGGACGTAGCAATATTGATGGTATTGCAGGCCCAATGACTATGGCCCTGTTGCAGCAAGCTAGCGGCAGTTCAGAAGAACAACCAAAGTCTGCTCCAAAAGCTAAAGAGCCTCAAAATAGAAAAGTTGCGTTGACGAATGGTATAGCTGCAAGGCTTCAAAGTGATTTAAGTGGCTATGTTGATGAAGGCGAAATGAAAAATGTTGTTACACTCTTAAAGTTTGCGGATAAAAATGGTATTTTGGCAGCAGTGTCGCAAAAATATATGAGTATAACTGGTGATGGTCTGCAAGCTACAATCAGGGGTGTTATGGGTGTTCATAAGCTAAAAAATCAGGCATTAGCGATTTTAGCTGGTAAGGCAGCAAAAAAAGATATCACAACACAATTAGATGATGCGACGACGATGTCACAAGACGTAAAAGATCATATTAGAGATGCATATGGAGCAATTCCGTTTTCTGTATGGGATGCTATTGAAACTGTGCCTAGATTTTTGAAATTTATTAAGTATGGTCCACCACATTATCGTGCTGCTTTTAAATTTGCTGCCGGCAGTACAACCCCCTTTACCGAAAAAGATTTGGAGCAGAGTGAAATAGATCAAATTTCAAAATTTATGGACAATATGACTAACCCCCAAAATCCCGAGTACAGGCGGATAATGAGAAAGGCTGGTAGGTATGGAAGGTTTTTTAAAGCACAAGCAGAAAATGTTCGCAAACCGAACGGGAGTTATTCATTTGGTAATAGAGCGTTTGGTTGCAGGGGTAAAGAGTGTAATAACGAGCTTTACGCTGCATTCAGAAAAATAAATCCACTAAAAGGTGGTGAAGTAAAAGTAAATCCTAAGACGACTGTCGGCATGTTAAAACTTCTGATGGGTCAATTTAGAGTTATAAATAAGGGAAATTATTGGCTTATCGAAGACTTTTTTGATTTTAATGATTGGACGGAATTAGCAGATAATAATGCTGGTTTTCAAGAGTATTACAAAAAAATTTATGAAGCCTTAGAAGGTTCAAAAGATCAAATTGTAGGGAAACAAACCAAGCTCGGTGCCAAGTGTGCGCACAGGAAAGGCAAAGGGAGGCTATATAATTTTGCCCGATGTTTCTTGCCAATCCGGCACGCACTTAGGCCATCAGATAAATATCCTTGGGAAACTGAGGCATACAGTACTTATAAAGGGTTCCCCATACGTTTAAAAATACCAAAAAAGCCCGGCGCTAAGCTAACTTATTTAAAATAACTTTTATCGTGAGCTTTACACCATGAAATTGCAGGACCATTATCAAGATGAAAGTGATCCTGATGACTTTTATCGTTGTTTGGACCAAGCTTAACATTGAAATAAGTACAGGACTGTGAGTAGGCGTATCTAATCAGATTAGATTCTTTACTGTCTTTGTGCCAGTTTCCGTACACTCTAATCTTTCTGCCATTCTGTAGTGTAAAGCCACTAATATCAATACCATTGGCATATGAGTGTTGGCTTGGCATCCAACTATTACGAATTTTTCGACAATTGTAGGTGCCATAGTGGTGAATCTTAATAATTGGCACCCCGTAGATTTTTTCGGCTCTTTTCTGAACATGCTGCATCCACATAGCTAAACTCGTTGCCATTTGACAACTTAAGACCGCACCGGATCGACCGAGCTTGGCGCCAGCAACTCTTCTTACTTTAAAACCATTAACCCAGCCGCACCCATTGCTTTTCAGATTTGATTTTAGTGGTACTGCATCAATATACGGTTTTTTCAAAACCTCTTTACATGTCTTTTTATCAAATCGCATTGACGTAATACGAATTTGTTCGAATGGATCAATCCATGTAGAATGTGGTGTTGTTTCAAGATCTACATGCGGGAGTGGTGTATATCGAATTGGTACGACACCCAGCCACAAAGTCACAAAACAAGCGACACTAATAAAAGCCGCCCCTGTGATAATCATAATTTTTTTCATATTTTAGAACTCCATTTGAGTAGATATTACACTAATTATTGTACGATATATTAGGAGCAAAGTCAAGTGAGGGTAACACGTCAAAAATTAAAACAAATTATTAAAGAAGAATTTGAAAAAGAATTACTTAAAGAAATAACGGGCACCATAGACTCAATACTGCATTTTTTTCAAGGAGACCCGACTAGAGATGAAAAAGCTTTAAAAGCAAAAAAACTTCTTCTTGTATTCAATGGCGATCATTTAAAAGCAGTGGCAGATGGGCAAGTTGTAAGAAGATGGGCTGCAACAACCGGCAAGCTAGATTTAATAATAAATACTCCAAACTTTATGAGGAAAGCTTTGCAGGGTGTAAAAGACTTTGGTGGAATTCCGGAAGGAATGTATAGAGTCGGCGGCCTACAAACGGCAAAAAAATATGTTGAACCGGGCATGTTTGATAAATTAAAATATGTAGGGCGTGAAATTGGGGCGATGTTTGGCGGAAAGAAACAGCATCATGCATTTCAAGCTAAAACCATAGGAAGCAAAATTGCATGGGGCGAACATCGAATACCAATTTATGGTAGGGGCTTACCAAAACTTTACCCAGAAATGGTTCGTCATCGTGGTGGTTTTTTTATACACGGCGGGGAATTAGAGGGTAGTTCTGGCTGTTTAGATTTAGGCACAGACATGCCAGATTTTGCTAAATGGTGGACTATGAATAGAATAGGAAGGAGAAGTGAGATATATTTAAAAGTTCAATACCCATTCCTATTCGACGCTGACTATTAAAAGTGTACCATTCTTAAAATTATCGATTATATAATTTAAGTCCTCTTTTGGAAAAACAACGAAACAACCCTGACTCCATATAGCACCAAAATAACTTGGTCCATGAAAAACAATTCTTCTTTTAAAGGTGTTTTTATTTTTCTTAAGTAACCCATGAACATTCATGGATTTACCTGAACCGCCTATATATTTCGTTCCAGTTTTGAATAGGCCATCGATTGTTTTCCACGATCCGATTTTGTTCGATATATCAGTTGGCTTTCTTAGACCACTTAACAAAGCATGTCCAACATATGTTTTTTTAATAATTTTTTTATTTTTTATGTCATAAACATACAGCCTTTTACTATAAATTGGAGCAGAATAGTCAATAAAAATTATTTTACTTTTTGTTCGAATTTTATATTGTTTGATCTTATTTTCAATTTTTCGAATCGTTGTGCTGTCGTTATTTGCAAAACAAATGAAAGAGCCTAAACAAATTAACAACATTAAAAACACTATAATAATTTTTTTCATATTTTAGAACTCCATTTGAGCAAATCATGATACCAGAATATCACGGTTCTAAAATTTAGTCAAACAAGCACAAACTAGCAACATATTAAGGTTTTCAAAAAATTTGAATTGCCACTAAAGTAAAAGCTAAAAAAGGACTTATCATGTTCTTAGGTGTAAAAGCGGATTCGCCAAGCAACAACCAAGTAAGAATTGGAAAACTGACATAAGACAATCCAAAGCCAAGCAATCTTGATCCCCAAGCAGATTCTAACCCAGCATAAGACCATTTTCCAATCAATAATCCAATGCTTAGATTCTGTTCTAACTCTTTGATGTCCTGTACGCTGGAAAGCTTACCCCCTTTAAAGTTATTAGCCTTAAAGGGGGTAATGGGGTTGTCAGAGAATGCCGAAGCTTACTTTCCTTTACGAGCTAAGTTAGTGGCGTAATCGCCGGGGCCGCCGTCGTCGGTTGCGTAGTTTGTTCTAGATTTATACCGTCGGTCTTCAACCTCTGCTGCTTTAAGAGCCTCCACGACAACAATTTCGATTCGATCCTTGAATTGTGCAAAAACCTCTTTTTGCTTTTTACGAATCTCTGTGGCTTCGGGGGTGCGGAGTCCTTTAATGCCGGGGCCCTTGTCTTTTCTTTGACGGTGGGAGGTTTGCACAAGGTAGGTTAGGCGTTCTGCTTCTTCACGAAGTCTGTTGAGTTCTTTATCGGCTTCGACAACTTTTTTGATTTTAGCCTTAATCTCACGAGCCTTTTCTTTAGCTGCTTCCCTCTTTTCTTTTTGGGCTGCTTTATAATCGGCATCTTGCCTTGCCACTAAATCAGCTTCGGCGTCAGCCATGCGATTGACAGACTCTTGCGCTATTGCTTGAATATAGTCGTTCATCTTTCGACGAAATTCTGGGAATCTGTCACCTAACATGACCAGCGTGACATCAAGAAAGCCTGCGGCCATTGCTATGGCGGCGATTACGAGTCCTGCTTTCATTTCTCGCTCGGCAACTACCAATTCTTTTGACTTTTTCTCAGCCTCGGTCATTGGCATATCCAAGTCAACTAGCTCTTCAAGCTCTTCGGGTGAAAATAGAGGAATTATACCGTCACCGGGGTATGAACCATCTTCGCTGGCGAAATCATCGGCCTCATTTAGCTTTTTCCTAAAATTTTCTAAGATTAGTTTAATGTCACTCATTATTGTTGCTTTCCTTACGCCGTTCATTCGGGGCGGTATGCTATAAATAGCTTATAAATAGTGGTTGTGTTACTGCACGCCATTAGATTTATACTTTTTTCTTGAAATAATTAAAAAGAGACGCAATCTTGTTTTGATTGCGAACTTCCTTTTTCCATTCGGAATAAGAAAGTCTTTTGTCATTTAACCACCAAGACTTATTGCCGTTTGCTCTTATAACTGCTGGACCATCTTCACGGTGCTGTTTGTTATTTAGCCACCATTGCTTTTCACCGTCTGCATATTCAATTGCTGGGCCGTCTTCACGGTGGCGATTAGCGTTTAGGAACCAGTGTTTGTCGCCGTTTGCTTTTTCAACTGCTGGACCATTTTCACGGTGAAGTTTGCCGTTTTGGTACCAGTACTTGTCTCCGTTTGCTTTTTCAATTGTTTGTGCATACTCGCCATTTGGAAGTTTTTCAATTTTATATCGATTGGCGCTTTTGATGGTTTCTTTGGGTAGTTTATCTGAGAGCGACTTTACGATTTCGTTAAGCTTGAAAAAAATTAACTTAGGCTTAACCTTTTTGTCGTTTTTATCCATGAACTGATTTGTCTTATAATGGAATTGGTACTTTTCGTCGGGGTTTTGCTTGTTGATAAAGATAATTAACGGATGTTCTTTGCTGTGGGTGTCTTCGTAGTAATCTAATCCCGGCGCTGCTGTACACCATTCGGTGCCTTTGCCGAGGGCACAGGATGCACCTTTTGTTTCGGGGACGTAAACTTCCCACTTATCGGTTTGGTAGATTAAGTTTTGACCTTCACCTTTGCGGGAGTTTTCTATTTTATCTGCTATGTGCTTGTCGTATTCTGGCTTGGCTTGCGCAACAACAGAAATCAATTCTTCGGGTGAGCTTATTTGCGCTATGGACTTTTTTGATAGAAGGCGCTGGAGGTTTTGTTCTTTGATCTGAAAGAATATTTCGGCGGAAGCTTTAAAGTTGCCGGGGATATTGACGTTTCTGTTTTTAATTGCCCAACTGATAAGCCAATTTAACAAGGCGCCTTTGTACTTTTCTTCTATGTCGTTGGGGACTTGATCGAGAAGTTTCTTGCTTACTGATTCTGATTTATCGCTAAATGCTTTTTTAAACTTTTTTGACTGGAAACGTTGCTTTACGTCTTCTAGTTTTACCTCGTTAAGGAGGTTCTTTCTTTGTCTTCTTTCTATTATTATCTTAATCATACTATAGATATCTTTGAAAGTGTTCTTTAAGAGTGCTGGCTTCATTGGATTTGAGCTTGGAAACTTCCTCTTCCCATTCTGATTGGGTAAGTCGTCTTCCGTTTAAAAACCAAAAATTGCGACCGAAGTTCTCGACTGCTGGTCCGTCTTCCCGGTGACGGTAGCCGTTTAGGTACCAAGCTTTGTAGCCCCTTATATCTTCTTCGGCGGGGCCATCTTCACGGTGAAGTTTGCCGTTTTGATACCAAAACTTGTCGCCATTGGGATGTGTGACCGCTGGGCCACCTTCACGGTGAGGTTCGCCATGACGGTACCATTCCTCATGGCCGTTTGGGTTTTCATATGACGGACCATCTTCACGGTGACGCTCGCCGTTTAGGAACCAGAGCTTGACACCATTTGTCTTTATAACTGCTGGGCCATCTTCACGGTGTAGTTCTTCTTTAGAGTTGTAATATCTTTTAGCATCTGGCATACTAGTCATGTACTCGCCGTTCGGCAATTCTTCAAAACTATACTGGTCGGCTTTTTCAATGGTCTCTTTGGGTAGTTTATCTGAGAGCGACTTTACGATTTCGTTAAGTTTGAAAAAGAGTGGCTTTTTGTTAATTCCCTTATCATTTCTGTCCATGAACTGTTCTTTCTTGTATTGAAATTGGTACTTTTCATTAGGATCTTGTTTACTAATAAAGATGATTAACGGGTATTCTTTGCTATGGTAGCTTTTGTAATAATTTAATCCGGGAGCGGCAGTACACCACTGGGTGTCTTTACCAAGGGCACAGGCTGCGCCTTTTGTTTCGGGAATGTAAACCTCCCACTTATCGGTTTGGTAGATTAAGTTTTGACCTTCACCTTTGCGGGAGTTTTCTATTTTGTCAGCGATGTGTTTGTCGTATTTTGGTTTGGCTTGTGCGACAATGGAAATCAGTTCTTCAGGTGAATTGATTTGTGCTATGGACTTCTTTGATAGGAACCGCTGAAGGTTTTGTTGTTTGATCTGGAAGAATATCTCAGCGGAAGATTTAAAATCACCCGGAATACCTACAGTTCTGTTCTTGATCGCCCAACTGATAAGCCAATTTAACAGGGCACCTTTATACTTTTCTTCTATGTCGTTAGGAACTTGATCGAGAAGTCTCTTGCTTGCAGTTTCTGCCTCGGCAGCAAAAGCCTTTTTAAACTTTTTTGACTGGAAGCGCTGCTTTACGTCTTCTAGTTTTACCTCGTTAAGGAGGGTTTTTCTTTCTATTATTAGCTTGATCATGCTATAAATAGTGTCTATGCAGTTGCAGTCTGCACGCCTATTAGATTTATACTTTTTTTCTTGAAATAATTAAAAAGAGCCGCCTAAAAAGCTGCCAAAACGTATACTTTAGTAGCTATTTATAGCATATGAAAAAATTATTAGAGAATTTTCGCAAAAAAAGCAAATTATTGGTCGAGAATTCCTTAACCATCGAAAAAGTCGACCAGATTGCTGATAATTTTGGAGTTGAAAGGGTGAAACGCCTTGGGCACGGGGCTTTTGGCGTAGTTTATGAAGTTTTAGACCCCAAAACGGGCGAAAAGTTAGCATTAAAGATTCCAAGTGGCTATGCAGACGATAACGAAAGCGAAATAAGAGCCTATAAGGCAGTTTCAAAAGTTAGAAACAAGTTTGGTAAGTATAAAAAGCACCTACCAGTCATTCATAAAATTACAGATGAAGCAATTTTAATGGAATTATTAGAGCCAGTACCGCCTTCAGTGCTTTTTCCTGCTTTTTCTTCCGGTCCCGACAAAAGGTCGGACCCTAAAATACCAAAAATCCTATCTTCTGAGGCTGGTATTCGCAAGATTTTAAAATTTATTCAATACGAATATGAAAATAACGGTCTTGGCTTTGTATATGGTCTCGATGATGACAAGTTTAAAGAAATAAACGACAAAATAAAGGCTTTGGAAGAAAAAAATTTCATCGATAAAGTGCTTTGGCACTATAACAAGCCCAAAGTTCCAAACATTTTGGAAATTGATCCTAATTTTTTTATTTTAAAGTATAAAAAAATGGGAGTATTGGCCAAAATGGTTGATTTGGCCAATAGTGTAGCTTTTGCGATGGCTGAAATAGTTGGTTCGGAAGTCTTAGAGGATGAAAGAATTAGGTCCAGAGTAAAAAATAGTTTTAGAAACGCCCTGACTGACTCTTTCGAAGCTAATCTTTTTTCAATAAATTATCTGCCAAAAACCTCTCCTTATTATGATAGAGAGATGGATAGACAAAAAAGATCTTCTGATAGGCGTGGGGTTTTCCAAACCGCCAAGGACGCTAAGGAAATCGCCCCTGAATACTATAATTTTATGAAAGCTGTTGAAGCTTTTAAAAAGGCAGGGCTTTCTGTTCGTGATTTGCACTCAGGCAACGTTATGGTTCGACCAAGAACCGGCGATATCGTTATTGTGGACTTGGGCTTGTTTGAAATAGAACGCCCCGAATCTCCTAATAAAGAAAATCTTCTTTGAATTTTATAAAAACCTTTTAAAAATGTTCTCTTAAAGAAGTTGTCGAGTCGATAGCGCTCTGTTGTGGGCACTTTGTGGGCACTGTGGTAAAAATAATTGGTGATGAAGGTTGAAGAAGGTTAAGGGGCGAAGCCCCTCGTCGGCGGATTCGGCTAATCTACTAAATTCCCGAAAATTTTTTCCCCGGAATTTTTTGCTTTGGGCGTTTTTTGAAACTTGAAACGTTTTTTGGCCTTTTAGTTGGCCTTTAAGCCCGAAGGGCTGGGCGGGGCGATGCTGTGCCGTCGCCGCTGGTCATTATTTGATTTTATGGCTATTACATGGCCAATAGGGTGTAATGAGTTTAAAAAGCTTACCCCTTTTAAAGTTATTGGCCTTAAAAGGGGTAATAGAGGATTAGGGGGTTAACAAGGGGATAGCAAAGGGCGTAACAGAGGGCATTGGGCGTAACGGGCGGTTTATAGGGTGAAAAATCTCAGAAAATTGCCGTGTGTGTTGAATGTACTTGGCCGCCAACCCCCCGAAATCATTACGTTTCCCAGAGTTAGTTTCCGGTATACCGTAACCCCTACCGGGGCCCCCCTCCCCCCTAATCTATTGACTCTAAAGGGCTTTCCACTTTACCCTCATAAAGAACCATTCCGAAATTGTTTAATTCTTCTTTATTGTATTGAACAATTAAAGGCGCAGCGAGTTCAAGCTCGTCTGGATTTACAAGGACATCAACTTCAAACCGCTTATCAGTAATACCTGTGACAATATAAATTGCTGGCCTATCAAAGCCAATATCATATCTCCACACACAAAGGTCACCGACCTCTAATGTCTTTTCTCTGGCTGCGCTTATCAAGCTTTTCATAGAGTTATCCTATTGGGCTGGTACCCATCTGGTAGGGTAGCACTAGGCCAGTAAAAACACTTTGGATTTGTAACCACCGCCGCTGGCGATGACTTCATTATTGTCTGCTGGATTATAGGAAAGGAGTGTGGTCTTGCCTATATGTTTGCTATTAGCAAATGTATCCTGAATGATAAGAATTTTTATCTCTAAAGTCTCGTTGTTTGGAGGTTCCAGAACAATTCCTATAACTATATCTGTTTCCCCAAGTCCAGTATATATTTCATGAAATTCAATGAGGTCGCCGGGTTGCAAACTTGTATATTCGTTTTTCGTTTCTATTTGTCGTCGCATTATCGATTGCCTGTCATCAGGGTCCATTTGATAATGTTATTAGTAAAGCCTTCTAACTTTAAAGGATCTAATGTTACTTTATCAAGCCAATAGTTTTGAGGGTCTGAAAGTAGCGTTAGGTTGATAGTGAGTCGCCCGTCATAACTGTTGTAATGTCTGCGGGTTACAAGGAACAAGCCGCTGCGATTCTTATTGCCAATACGTTTACCGCAGGCTTTAACGATATCGCCAACTTCGGCATGTACTGGGCTATCTGGAGAATAGCCGTCAAGGTTAAGTGTGGTAATCA